>Ga0114994_10000028_pt1 | contig 71630 bp, 67 predicted proteins | sample ArcticOcean_MG_C_9_FD_87043 | JGI IMG/M metagenome (GOLD analysis project Ga0114994, IMG submission 87043) | Marine microbial communities from western Arctic Ocean - ArcticOcean_MG_CB2_152 | ecosystem: Environmental > Aquatic > Marine > Oceanic | place: Arctic Ocean: Canada Basin | collected...
AAAAACTCGTTTTCTTCCAAAAAAAGTATATCCTATATTTCATAATTGGACATTTATAAATGTCCATTTCTGAAAATTCGTTTTGACTTTCCACGAGAAGTTTAATACAATATATATTAGTATTTAATATAAAGAACACACTGATTGATTAATTTAACAACCCAAGTGGGATACAACTGAGTGCACTTATGTTAACAAACATTATCGTCTCTATAATAATTATATATGTATAGGGTATAATAAACCATATCACAAAAACATCCTCTATTGGATCATAATAATATGTATATAATTTATAATGCCTAGAACACATCCCAAAGGTTTAATATTTTCGTCATCTAAGAAAGAAAATCCTATTAATTTTAGCAGTATGGGAATAGGTGCGAGAGGAAAATCAATACGTAATCGTATATCCCGAGCGGTATTTGTTCCTAATCGCGGTGTTAATTTTGTAGATGGACCCATTACAATGGGAATCAAAAGTGTAATAAGCAGCATGGAACGTATAAATGTAGCAGAATTGGGCACATCAAACACATTTACGGTAAAGTTAGACCGTAAACCATTAAATAAAAGTGCAATAATAATTGAAGGTGGAGACGCCACCGAAATCAATGTGTATCCTAAACGCGTTGAGTTCGACGGTAATACGTGGAATAATCCAGTTACCATTACGATAACTGGTGTTGATGATAGTATCGTTGATGCGAATATTGACACATACGTTAAAGTCAGTGTGTTATATGGAGACGACGTTAAATTAATACCCGTTAGAAACTATGACGACGATGGTAGTCAACAAATTGTATTTGCGAATTTAACAAATACTACAATCAATAAAACAGAAGGTTCGGTTGTAACTATTAGTGTTTATTTAACAAAAGCACCAACCGCAAATACAAATATTTCAGTAACATCAAACACTGATGCAGTGATTGCAACGATAAGTACCGCGGTAACGTTTACACCAAGTGATTATAATACTCCCAAGACAATTACGTTACCTATTATTGACGATGAAATTGACAATACAGGTGCGCGTAACGTGGAACTTACATTTATAGAAAGCGAAACGTCAAGTAGTAGTGTTATAACAGTAAATGTTGATGATAATGACGTAATTGGTATTAACCATACAGCAGTTCCTGCTTTTATTTATGAAGGTCAAAGTTTCAGTATTGATTTATCATTAAATAAAGTTCCCGAAGGAGTTGTTACAGTAAATACAACGGTAAGTGACCCTCGATTAACAGTTGCAAATGCAGTGAGGACATTTACAAGTGATGATTATAGTACAACCCAAACTGTACAAATAACGGCAGAGCCAAATAATTTTTCTTCACCTGATGAAGTATTTGATGTGTCATTTACTTTTATAGCAGATTCAGGTGGAGGAGAATATATAAGCACAAAAACAACGCAATTTATTGTACGTGCGAGTGACATTACGATTACAGATATTACGTCTACTGTCGCGAACGCCGCTTATAATACGGGTACAATAGAAATTACAATTGTTTTTGACGAAATTGTAAATGTAGTTACAACTGGTGGAACACCATCATTAGCATTAAATAGTGGAGGAACAGCAACATATGTCAGGGGTACTGGTACGGATACACTTACTTTTGATTATGTAATTGCGAATGGTAATAATACCGCTGATTTAGATTATTCAAGTACAACAGCTCTTGCTCTTAATAGTGGTACAATTAAAGATGCTGATGCCAATGATGCAACAATAACATTGGTTGCTCCTGGACAAGCAAACTCATTGGGTGCAAATAAATCTATTGTTGTGTTAACTTCTAATCCGGTTATTACGGTCACTGGAAGTAATCCCGAAACAATCACAGAAGGAACTACATATACTGATGAGGGTGCAACAGCAGTAGATGCATTAGGAACATCATTGACAGTGTCAACAACAAATCTGGTAAATACTTCTACGGTTGGAGCTTATACAGTTACATACACTGCTACTGATGCAGCTGGAAATAACCAAACTGCAACAAGAACTGTTAATGTTACGGCTTCTTCTAGTACAGTAGCCCTTAAAAATCCTTCAACAGTTAATGTAGTAAACAGTGATGGTAACAAGTATGTATTAAATGGTGGTACAACATACAATGCATTAACTGATTATGGATTGGCAATTGCGACATATACATTGCAAAATGTACCAGAAGCTCATCCAATTGCATTTTTAAATTCCGGAAATTCAAATATTGAGTATGCTCCCGTGTCAACAACTACAATTATTAAAGTAAGTGGTGGAGGTATAAGTGCAAATGTAAATGGCGATTATTATACATTTGCAGATGAAAATGATAATGCTATAAATATTGCAAATGGAGATTTCAAATTTATGCGTGGACACACATATGAATTCCAGGCAAATGGTATAAGTAGTAGTCATCCATTTAAAGTACATTTTAGTGGTAGTGATTCATCAGCAATAGAGGGTAATTCAGGAATTATAACAGTCAGTATTCCAACAAATCATAGTACAAGTGTCGAAGATTTATATTATCAATGTACTGCACACTCGGATATGAAATCGAATTTATCATTGTTTTATAAAGAAGTCAGTGAATCAGGTGAAACAACTGCAAGTTATGATTTCTATTATGGTAGTGTTACAGTGACTGTTGCGGGTGATTTCACATCTGTAAGTGCATATTGCTATTACCACGGATATATGGGAGGAAACGATTTATTAGTTTATAGTGCTTCGTAAGTAAAAAATATTTAGTACAATATTAATATATTATACTATAATATATGCCGATTAAGCATTCAAAAGGTTTTAATTTTACAGCGAATAACAAGGTAGACCCCCCTAGTGTTGCACACGTAGGAAGAACTATGCTAATGACGAATAGACGTAGAAAACCTCAACCGGTTGCTCAACCCGTCGAAAGAACCGAATCCCAAGCCGAAGCACAGGCGGAGGCACAGGCCCAAGCCGAGGCAGAAGCCAAAGCACAAGCCCAAGCGGAAGAAGAGGCCAAAGCACAGGCACAAGCAGAAGCGGAAGCCCAAGCACAGGCACAGGCAGAAGAAGAGGCAAAGGCACAAGCCGAGGCAGAAGCACAAGCCCAAGCCGAGGCAGAAGCGGAGGCACAAGCACAAGCCGAGGCAGAATCACAGGCACGGGCCCAGGCAGAAGAAGAGGCAAAGGCCCAAGCACAGGCAGATGCGGCAGAAGAAGAGGCAAAGGCCCAAGCTGAAGCCCAAGCACAGGCAGATGCGGCAGAAGAAGAGGCAAAGGCAGAGGCACACGCCCAAGCCGAAGCAAATGCCAAAGCAGAAGCGGAAGCCAACGCAGAAGCGGAGACAAAGGCCCAAGATGAAGCTGATGAAGAGTCCGAATTAGATAGTGACGATGAAGTAGAAGCTTAAGTTATATTTATATGAATCCATATAAACATAAACAATTGTATTACCATATTATTATGAGAATATTGGTATTACCATTAAGTATGCATCATAAAAATGAGATAGGTTTAAAACATATATTGATTTTTTTAAATACAAAATATAACATTGATTATAAATTTGGAACAAAGGAAGAAATTAATGATTATGATATAATTTTCAGCCCATCTTATCCAATAAATACTGAAACATATAAAAATAAAAAATTTATTTTTGGCCCTCATTTTTCGGTTTTTCCGACAGAAAAGTTTTTATTAATTAATAATACTTCAAATAATAGTGTATACATACAACCAAGTACGTGGGCTGCCCAAGTATGGAGAAATATGGGCGCGGAGAAATATATGCCAATATTAAGACAACCGTTTCCTGTCGATATAGATAAATTTTCTCCAAAAGAAAATGGAGGTAATAAAGTGATGGTATATTATAAGGCCCGTGATCCAAATGAAATGAATTTTTTATTAAATTTTTTAAATTTCAAAAACATTACTTATCGGATTTTTGATTATAAACAAAGATATAATGAAGAAGATTATTTAAATTATTTGCAACAATGTAAGTATGGAATAGTATTGGATGCACATGAAAGTCAAGGATTTGCAATAGAAGAAGCGCTATCGTGCAATGTTCCATTGTTAGTTTGGGGTGCAAAAACGATGAATCAAGAGTATAGAAGTAATTATGGTAATATACCGTGTACAACAATCCCATATTGGGATGAAACGTGTGGAGAATATTTTTATGAAGCAAATGAATTGGAAAATAAATATAATGTATTTATAAATAATTTGGAAGATTATAAACCAAGAGAATATATATTAAATAATTTGAGTGTTGAAAAATGTGCAGAACATTTTTTACAATTATGTAAAACGGAACAAACTAATTAGTTAATTATTTTATAATTTAAACGTTTATAAATATATATATTTATAAATGTCTTATCCAAGGTCAACATCTTGTGGAGAAATCGGTAATGTATTACATATTATATTGAATAATATTTTACCCTTTAAGGAAAATGGAGTTTTTATAGAAGTTGGAGCAAATGATGGAAAAACCGGTTCATTTACATATAATCTTGGTAAAATAGGATGGACAGGGATAAATTTTGAACCAGTGCCAAGATTATATAATTTATGTTGCAACAATCATAAAGACCATGCAAATGTTCAAAATTTAAATGTTGCATTAGGTGAGTGTGAAGGTGAAGTCGAAATTATTGATGCAGATACTTTATCAACAATTGATAAAGATGTAATAAATATATATTCGAAAACACCGCAATTTGCAAGCGCATTTAACGGAAACGAATCATTTCATAAGGTTAAACTAAATACATTAAATAATATTTTGGGTGAATCAAGTATAACAAATATAGATTTACTGGTATTAGATGTGGAAGGATATGAGGAAAATGTATTAAAAGGATTCTCAATTGAACAATATAATCCTAGCATTTTTATCATAGAAATTGGTGATCAGCATCCTGATTTTGTAAACAATAAAGTTATGATGAATAAATATAAATTTTTAAGAAATTATTTTAAAACCAACAATTATACTTTATTGGTTAACGATATTGTTGATAATGTATATATTCATAATTATATTTATAATGAATTAAATAGAGATTTTATTAGAGAAATTAAAAAATTAGTTAAATTTCCTCAATTTGTAGATAAATAGTATAAATATATTCCATTATATAGTATATAATGGAATATCTTATAATTTCGGGTTGTAATGATAATTACATTTTAACAATGATTAACTTTATACAAAAATACTGTGAAAGCAATTTGGACTTTAATAATTTAATAATTTACGATTATGGTTTAAATGAAAATAATTTGAATAAAATTATAAAATATAAAACCTTATATGGTTTTGAAATTGTTAAGTTTGATTATTGTAATTATCCCGAACATGTAGATTTAGACAAGTATACAGGAGTTCACTGTAATTATGCGTTCAAACCAATATCTATATATAACACTTGTCTTGAAAACCCGAATAAAAAAATAATTTGGATGGATTGTGCAAATAATTTTAATTCTACTGCGATTAATGATATATTAAACATTTTACAAAATCAATCTATTTATTCTCCTATTTGTTGTAAAATAGGTTCAATTGAAAGTATTGAATTACACCACATTGATGTAATAAGACACTTTGAATTAGAAAATGATATTCATTTAATTCCTCAACGAAGCGGCTGCTTATTTGGTGTTGATTATTCATCTATATGTGGAAAGAATATTGTAAATGATTGGTATAATTGTAGTTTAAATAAAAATATTATAGCACCTGAGGGAAGTTCAAGAAATAATCATAGACAAGACCAATCAGTATTAACAATGTTGATGTATTTGTATGAAAAATCAAACGGTATAACTTTCACAAATAATACAGTTAGAGGCATTAGTTTTTGGAATAAAAAAGATAGTACCATATTTGGTCCATGTTATAATAAATATCAAATTACAAACTTAGGTTCAAATATCAAAGAGTCTATAATATATTGTAAATCATATGAAGAAGCGATATATGATTATTGTATAAGAAAAAAAATAAACAAAGATATATTACTACAAAGATACAAAATTAATCTTGTAAAGTAGTTGGTAAAATACCCAAATTGCTTCCTTGTATAAAAAACTCGTCATTACTCCAATAATGTTTAAAATCTTTATTTTTTTCAAAAAAATTACACATATAATAATCAAAGGGAATGCCATAATTACATTCAGTATTATTTAACCAATTTAAAAAATCCACAATGGTACTATATTTCCAAATAAAACTATCACAACATCGAGTATAAAATTTTCTAGCCAATCTATATTTATCTACATTTGTTGTTATATCTTCTATATAATTATTATTATTGTAGTATATGCGTTTTTATATCCTGTCGGTGAATTCAAATATGGACTTTTCCAAGTATTTTCACTTTTAATTCCAATGTGGATTAAATTCCATTCTTTATCTTTTATTTCATTTAAAAACTCATTAAACTTATTAATATCCTTTCCTAACATTACATCACTTTCAAATACCAAGAACAGTCCTTCCTTATAATTTTTTACAATATATTCAAGATTTGCTTTATAATTTAAAAATAATGATAATTCTCCTGGCTTCATAGGGTTCGATCGCATCGTTTGAACTAATTGTTCTTTAACATGTTTATTATAGATTTCTTGTGTAATTGTATGTTTATATGTTGGACTAATATATTTAATAAAACAATCATCTATATTTTGTCCTTTAAATAAATCTTTTAACATTTTACATCTATCTGGTTCAAAAATAGGATTAGATACGCAACATACGTGTGAAATATTATCCCAGCAGTTTTCGGTAAACACGCATTTAATATCATTTGCTATATTCTCAATTGTTCTTTCTAATTTATTCTCTATGTTTGGAAATGCATTATTATTTACCATTTTTAACCATTCATTTGGATTTTTCTGTAAATATTTAATTTTTTCAATAATATCATTTGTATTATGAATATCTTTTAAGTTTAAAAATCGGTCTTGATTGATGTAATCGTGCACTTTATCAGAACCCCAATACACAGGTATAATATTTGACAAAATTCCATTAATTAGTTTTTCAGTAATGTATGTATCTTCTCTACTGTTTTCCATAGATATGATAAATTTAAATTGATTTACAAATGAATGATATTAAAACTATGATTAATTTCCCCCAATTTGTAGATAAATAGTATCTAATAATTTTGGCGTATATGAGTTTATAATTGCGATATGTAATGTGTAATATATATATTATACGCATTTGAATAATGATTTTAGTATTAATTAATAGTGTATTAAATCCAATTAAATCTCCATTATCATACACAGATATACGCAGTGTATATAGTATAAAAGAAAGATTTCAACAAACACTTATAACGATTCAAAGTGTAAAAGAAAACATTCCCAATTGTCATATAGTATTGATTGAAGCAAGTAAAAATATAGAAGAATATAATGATAAATTTAAAAAATTGGTAAACGAATATTATAATATTTATGATAATAATGATAATAATGATATTATAACGGCGGTTGAATCTCAGTATAAAGGTTTAGGTGAAGTCCATATGATGTTAGGGTATCTTTTAAAGAATGATATTAGTAAATTTGATTCATTAATAAAAATATCAGGTAGGTATTATTTAAATGATAGATTCGATTCTAGAATCTTTGATAATGATTATAATGTATTTCGCTCTTTTTATGATACTGTTGTATCTACAAGATTGTATAAAATAACGAATGGCTACTTTACAGAATTTATAGAAAATTTAAAAAAATCTATATTTCACTTAGAACAGGGTAACAGTGTAGAAAAAGTGTTTTATTTATTAATGAAGTATACACATATAAATCATCTTGGATTATCTGGCAATATTGCAATATCTGGGGATAAAACTGAGGAATAACATCTAACTAAATATTAATTTATGAAATCTCTCAATAACAAACCCTTCCATTGGGTGTGTATTATTATCTAATAATTGAATAATTTTTAAGTAAAATTCTTTTGGTCTTTGCAATATTTGTTTTTTAGATACTATAAATTGAGCACCATGACCAAATGTAAAAGTTTCATCACCATAATAATTACCAAATAATTTATTATATACTATTTTCATAGGACCATGACCATTTTCTAAATTACAAGTTGATACAATTTCACTTAAATGTTCAAAATCAATATTCAAATCTTTATTATTAAGATATTTATTTATATTATATATTATATTTGGTGAATGGTCGAATGGGTTTCCTTGTAAAAAAACAGTGTAATCAGCTAAATTATCATAATTATCATAAATATGTTTATAATAGGTGTGACCTTCTCTACCAACATTTTTTAATAAAATTTCATTAAAATTATTTTTTAATGGTGTTCCTTTATTATAAATAATTACATTTGAAAATTGTTTAGTCCATTTTAAGGGTTCGCTATATCTTGCTACTACAATACAAAAATTCATATTTAGATATAATGTATTTAAATATAATATTTTTAAATATATTATATGCAACCATATAAATCGTATGATACTATTGTAAAAATATTAAATGTAATTGAACAAAATGAAACGGGGGCATATTTAAGATATGGGGATGGTGATTTTAATATAATGACAGGAAAATCTGATATGTATAACTCATTTAATTCACAATTCAGTAATGAACTAAGAGAAAGTGTAATAATAGATGATAAAAATTATATGAAAGGATTTTGTCTAATGTGTAATAAATATGGTTTATTAGAGAATAATATGTGGCCAGGTAATCATGAATGGCCCGAAAACTTATGTGATAATTTTTATAACATATTATTAACAATTAGAAATAAACATTTGACTGATTATTATTCGCCAGTTGCTTTTAACTATTATATTACAACTTATCCAGAAAAAAGTTATGAATTAATGAACAAATTAAAAAGTTTATGCCAACAACATAATAATAATGTATTATTTGTTGGCAATAGTACTATAAAAAAGGAAGTTATAAAATTATATTTTGGCGAAAAATACGATTTCATTGAATGTCCATCGAGAAATTCATATGATAATATTGATGAAATAGAAAATAATTTAATAAAACACATAAATAAAAACACTGATTACAAAATTATTATTATCTGTTGTGGTGTAACCAGTAGGTGTTTAATAAAACGGATATGGAAAAATACAAATCTAAAAACGAAGTATTTTTTATTAGATTTTGGTTCTATTATAGATGGATTATCTGGAATAAATAGTCGACAATATTATATTGAAACAAAGTTTAATGCAAAATCATATAATGATGGTTTCAAATCTTCAAGGGTATAATATTTAAACACAATATTTCCTTTTTAAATCGTCTACCTTTAAATGATTCCCTTTTGCATTAAATGCACTCTCTTGATGAATTCGATGCATTACTTGTATTGTTTCAACATTAAAAAACTGTTTTCCTTCTTTCCAAAGTTTTAACCATAAATGATAGTCCTCTATTCCATTTTCTTCCCATATAGCCAATGATTTTCTTATTAAACAACTACTATTAATAATAGGATTAGATTTTGTAAAATTATATCCTGTTAAATCACCTCCAGGAATAGATGGTCGGTCATTTCTATCACCAAAATACTTACATTGAGTACCGATTACATCATAATTATCCATATATGGTGTTTGTGATTCCAATTTTTTTGGAAGCCATTTATCATCAACGTCCAATAAACTAACCCAGTCATATTTACAATAATTTATCATTTCATTTAATGCATTGGATTTTCCTTTAAGATGATGTAAATCATACACTTTAATACGTTGATCTTTTTCTTCATATTTTTGTGCTATTTTATAAACATCAGAATCGGGTAAATGACCATTTATACCTACAATAAGTTCCCAATCTGTATATGTTTGGTACAGAATAGTGCTTATAGATTCGTCAATAAACTCAATGCCGTTATAAATTGGCATTAAAATGCTAATCATTATATAGTAAAATATATAATTATTTTTATATTCTTGAATATTTACAATAAATACGTTTGAAATCCAAACCACGGGTCAAGGCCCGGTTGTTGTTTGATTAATTTGAAATGCTTTAAATTATTTGCAATGCAGTCAATCACGATTATTTGGTCATCTTTTACAAGATAATTATTGTCAAAATATAATTCAAGACGTTTATAAAAAGTATTCCACCACCAATTAATGTTTTCTCCGTGTGTTAAAAAAAAACCACCCGCAATGGATACTTGATTATATGGTATAGGTGTAACGGGTAAATCAGTGTTGTTTTTTGTTAATATATGACGAACTAAATTATTTAAATCGGTACGATTACATACTTGATTATAATAAATCTTATGTTTGTCAATCATATTTACTTCATCTTCATTTGGCCACTCTTTTATAGTATCAAAATCAATACTTGCCGAATTACACCGGAAATAGCCAATATCACACCATCCAAAAATATTATTTGGAAATATTAAACTATCTTTCACAATTTTCACCATATTTATTTTTTCGTTCCATAACATATTTAATTTCCAGTGAACCATATTATTTAATGAATGGTTAATCTCATGATTTGAAACCCATTTATCCTTGTATTTATATGTTGAAAATTCATCCCATTCATAAATAATAGCTTTGATTTTTTTATTTTTCAAATAGGGTTCAATCATATATTTACTTTCTTCATTGGTAAATATAACCAAATTAAAGTTATTTACATTTGCTAATAAATTATTTATCCATTGAGCATATAATTCTTTATTAAATTTTGCCTTTACAATGTACCACGACGTTACAAAAGTAATCATTGAATATAAACATAACGTTAATTTTATATAAAAATATAAATATAGATATTACAATGATAAAAATACGTATATTTTGTAGTTTTGCATCCCCGGGCTCAGATTGTTCAAAACCATTTATAGAAACGTCCGAGTTAAAAGATGACCCGGAATACAATACAGTATATTGTTTTACAAATGACGATGATTATACGCATGCAATATTATTAAATACACCAATGCCCGAATTAAAAATACCCAAAGAAAATGTGATTGGTTTAGCATTCGAGCCCATACAATTTTTAGGATTAACCCCCCAATTTGTAGATTATGCACAAAAATACATAGGAAAATATTTTATAGGAAGCAAAGGGGATTTACCTGCGCCTTTTATGGAGCATTTTGCATATATGTGGCATATGACACCATTAAAAACAGTAAAAAAAGAAAAGAAAAATTTAATGTCGATTATGATTTCAAATAAACTTCAAGCAGAGGGACATAAATATAGACACGTATTGGCAAATAAGATATTGGAAAGTAATTTGCCTATTGATATTTATGGGCATGGGTGCAAATATTATTGGAAAACATCAGATAATAGATTAAAAGGTGAGTTTAAAGATCAACGTTTAATGTTGGAAGATTACAAATATCATATTTGTGTTGAGAACTATAAAAGTAGTCATTATTTTAGTGAAAAAATAATGGACACATTACTATGCAATACGGTACCGATATATATGGGATGTGTAAATATCGACACATATTTCCCCCAAAATGTTATACATTTAACAGGAGATGTGGAAAAAGATTGGAAATTATTGAAAGACATTTGTAATTACCCAGACAAATATAGCCGTAAAATAAACATTGATGAAGTTAAGCATACAATTTCAATAAAAAGATTAATTGAAAATAACTTTTATAGTACTAATATATAAATGCAAAGAGAACAAAGAATTAATCCAAATACCCCCCATTTAGTGATTGGACAACAAGACCGTACGGAAGACTTAAATAGACGTATTAATAATCGCTTGATACCCGATAGTGACTTACAACCGAATTTTGATTTTAGACCAATGAGTACAAAACAAAGTGTATATCCATCTAAAATATTCGATAAAAATAGCAAAGTGTTATTAGAAGAGCATTTAGCGTTTTTACCTCAACAAACATTTAATCCGGGAAATACTAAATCCCACGTTTCCGGATTTATGAGTAATGTAGGTGTTGAAAGTCATTTAAAAAACATTGGCACTCCTAATGCCAAATACGGTTCAAATATTTACGTTCCCAGCAGTAACAGTGATTTGTATAAATCAACCATACAACCAAGTGAAAGTGATGAAACCCATTCCTTATTATTTAGACGCTTTGGGTTTGAAACAAAGGATAAATTTCATCCAAATATTGGAAACGATATGTTTTTTAATCATAGCCGCACGCAATTAAGAAATCAAGAAAGTTAATTTGTGATTTTATTATATAAATCACAAATATATGTTAATCAATCTATATAATTTTATTACAATACGCACACATAAAAATCAAAGTTTACAACCATTGATACTTATTTCGTTTATAGCAATCTTGTATTTAGTATACAAATATTTAATGGTACCTGAATACGAGTATGTAGAAGGATTTGATCAAAAATGCCCTTATATATTTAAAGAGGGACAGTCTATTTATGATGAATTTTATACAGAGGTATACGATAAATTATTTTGTAACGAAGAACGCAGTTATCACGAAATGGTAGAAATGGTGGATATGACGCAACCAAGTGTTAATAGGTCAAATATGTTGGATTTAGGAAGTGGAACGGGTTGTTTAATGAATCATTTTAAATCCCAAGGATATAGCATACACGGTTTGGAGTTGTCGCAAAGTATGATAAATAAATCGCGCGAACAATATGAGAATTTAAATATCCGCAATGGAAATGCAAATGACCCATTAACATTTGAACCCAATACATTTAGTCACGTAATGTGTACAAATATGACGGTTTATGAATTCAAAGATAAATATAAATTGTTCAATAACGCAAATCGGTGGTTGAAACACAATGGTTATTTTATAGTTCATTTAGTAAACGTTGACAAATTTGATACGACTGTTCCCGCAGTTAAACCGAAATTAATAATGAATCCTCAGAAGTTTTCAAAACAACGAATAACAAAGAGTAAAATAGACTTTGATGGGTTCTCTTATATTGGAAATTATGATATTAAATCAAAGCGGAATAAAATTATAATAAATGAATTATTTGAAGATTTCGAGAACAAACAAAAACGGGAACAGGAACACACACTATATACTGAGTCGATTGATACGATTATAAATATGGCCCAAAAATGTGGATTCCACGTTCATGCCAAGGCAAAAATGTTGAATGTCAATGGAGATAATCATCAGTTTTTGTATGTATTTGAAAAAATACATTGACCAGGTTCTCTACATTCATAATAAAGAGTATGATAAATGAAATAAAAATAATTATATATGTGTATAAAATATGTACGAATTAATAATGGTTATAATTATAATTGTGATATTTGAAAAAATGCACCAAAATACAATATAATTATATATTAATGTTTGATCTTATAATTGCAGTATTAATTATTACAATTATAATATATTTGGCCTATATTAAAATAAGATATCCTTATTGGTCCAGTCAGCCGGTTTATCATAGTTATGATTTATTTAATATATTTTACGGAGAACCCTATGTCTATTTGAAACAACCCTATAAATCGAAATATTACGATTGTCTTAGAGTTAAAACCGAAAAATACCTTGATTTAGAGGTCAAGTCCAAGATTATAGCGTTATTGCAAACTAATTATATAGAAAGTGACGAATTATTATACGAAATAAACGAAAAATCACTTGACGAGATATATAAAGGTTCTCAATATCCTTGTTTTATTAGTAATTATATTGATCAAACATTTAAGTATAATGATGGAAAATTACAAATAAACAAAATGGATTATGTGCAGGGGATGATAGGTAGCAAACCAATATTATTTAATGGGATGAATTTACAATATATTGTACATCAATGTTGTGAGAAAAACGAAAAAGATAATAAGAAGATAAATAGAACGTTATTACAGAGTCATGTATATAATATAATGAATCAATGTCCAGATAATCAAGGTTTTTTAATGCGAAAAAACATAGACGATTTCGATGGGGTAGTGCCGTTAGTGTGTTATGATACATATTGTGTGAGATTAGATTATAAAGATAAAAAGTATACATTACCCCAGGGTCATTTTATAATAAAGGGAGGTTCTCAGCAATTACAAAAAATTCAGGAATTTGTAACAAATATGCGAATGGATTACAAGATATGTTATGATTTGGTTTATGATAATGATGTTATCATTTATTTATACTATATATTAGAGAATATATGTGGAATATACGTATTTAAAAAAACCCAAACGTATGATGAAAATGAAGAGGGATATATATTGGATTTTGTGAGTAGTTATAGTATTATGGAGAACCCTGATGATTTTTGTAGAGGTTTTGATTATTTATGTGGATTATTTGTAAAAGAAAATATAAAAAAAATGCATATCCATGATTTGGCACATAATAACATTTGTATAGAGCGTTGGAAACACCCTGTATATAAATACAAGAGTAGTTTATATTTATACAATGTGATAGTTCCAGGCAGTCCAGTTCAAAATGGTCAAATATTTTCAATGTCATAATCGACCATATTTTTGATGAGCGTGTCAAAATCGATACTGGGTTTCCAGCCGAGTTCATTATTCGCTTTTGTTGCATCCCCTAATAATAATTCAACTTCACAGGGTCGGTAATACTGTGGGTCAACGCGTACATAAACGTGACCATCGCTTTTATCGATACCAATTTCGTGTTCCCCTGTACCTTCCCAAGTAATAAATATATCTGCGTGATTAAATGCCTTTTCAATAAATTCTCTTACAGTATGAGTTTCACCTGTTGCGATCACGTAATCATCACATTTATCTTGTTGTAACATAAGCCACATACCGTGTACATAATCCTTTGCGTGTCCCCAATCACGCTTTGCGTCTATATTGCCGACTTTCAAACAGTCTTGTAGACCCTTTGAAATTTTTGCAACGGCTTGTGTAATTTTCTTAGTTACAAAATTATGACCACGGCGAGGAGATTCGTGATTAAATAATATACCATTGCACGTAAACATATCATAGGATTCGCGATAATTTTTAGTAATCCAATAACTATATAATTTTGCAACCCCATATGGACTGCGGGGATAAAATGGTGTTGTTTCGGATTGAGGTGTTTCCTGAACGAGACCATATAATTCACTGGTAGATGCCTGATAAAAGCGAGTTATATGTTGAATATCATTCTGTCGAATTGCATCCAATAAGCGAAGTGTCCCCAATCCATCGACATTGCCAGTATATTCTGGCATTTCAAATGATACTTTTACGTGCGATTGTGCTGCCAAATTATAAACTTCAAATGACTTCATATCTGGTTGTTCTTTACGTATATTAAAAATGATTTGGAAAAGATTATTGGAATCGGATAGGTCTCCATATACTAATTTTAGTTTTGGATTATTATATAGATGTTCAATGCGTTGGGTGTTAATATTAGAAGACCTACGTATAATACCATAAACCATATATTCCTTTTCTAATAACAGTTCGGCCAAATAAGACCCGTCCTGTCCAGTAATACCGGTTACAAGTGCAATTTTAGAATTTGTATTGTTAAGTAAAGTATCAAAAAAGCCTTTGGGTAAATTCAACATATTCAATATAATAAATATATTGAATGGTTTATAAGTTATTTTATTAAATATAATAATTTATTATTTTATAATTTTATTATGTAATTATTTTTTTTTAGGTGCCGCCTTTTTCTTTGTGGTTGTTTTTTTTGCTGTTTTTTTATTAAACTCGCTGCTTTGGAGTTTCATTCTATATAATTTATATTTATCATATTCGTGTTCAAGTGTACCCAATTCACTGTACCACATACGTTGGATACTCATATTTGTCAAATATTCGAGTTCATCTTGGGTCTCTTTTTTCTCGTTCATAATGTGTTCAACGTTTTCGGTAGTAACGGAATCCATTGGCATTTTTGTCAAATATTTATAATTATCTTCGATTTTGTAGTAATCTAATCCATCGAGAAGGTCGTGTACATCTTGTGACGTTTTACGACGCAAATCGATTTCATTGTTTAGAATCTGGTTAATATATCTCGCCTTGTTGGTCATCTTCAATAACTTTTTACGCAAAACGGACATAAGAAATGCTTTTCTAATTTCATAAAATTTCATACGCATAATAATAAATTCTTCAATAATTTCAGAAACATTATTGTATTTTTTCAGTTTATGACTCGGGTCAAATAGATGCATATTAGTTGTGCTGGTAGTAGTAGTTAGTTTCAGTAATTTCTCAACACCATTGATTCCATTTGCATCAACGATTGACTCAAGCGTCGTAAGTTTACCGCGAGGAAATGTGATTTCAATATTAACGTTAATTTCGGTAGAAAGAGATACAAAATCGCGAATTTCGGAAGGTTGTTTTTTTCCATTTTTGGTAACGCCGTCAACGAGTCCTTCTAAAAATGACACATACGACATTGTCCAGGTGCCAACAGGTAGTTCTTTAATACGAATTTTATTGTCGTCAATTGTTTCATAAACACCTTTAATCAAATATTTTTTTGGCTCGTCGATAATCTTTGAAATCTTGCCCTTGAATCCTTCGTAATATGGTATAAACTCGAATTTGTCGACCGGTTTATCAGTAAGTCGTAGTCTTAGATAGGTGATAATGTCTTTAACATTATACGAAGGAATATAGCACGAAAACCCAGTACCAATACCGGAAATGCCATTCATCAATACAAATGGAACAATGGGTACATAATATTCAGGCTCAACGCGTGTACCGTCATCATTCAAATAGCTCAAAATCGGGTCATCTGCTTCTTGAAAAATAAATCGGGCAATTGATGAAAGTTGCGTAAAGATATATCTTTCCGAAGCACTGTCATCACCACCTTGAAGGCGAGTACCAAATTGTCCATTTGGCATAAGCAAATTAATATTGTTCGAACCCACGTATGTTTGTGCCATATTTACAATAGCGCCATTAAGACTTGCTTCGCCGTGATGATAACAACTGTGTTCAGATACATAACCCGAGAATTGTGCGACTTTTACCTCACTTGTCAAATTACGCTTAAATGCCGAAAACAATATTTTGCGCAAAGACGTTTTCAATCCATCCATTACATTTGGAATTGAACGTCCACAATCATAAGTACTGAAATGAATAAGTTCTTTGTTCACAAAATCTTGGTAATTTGCTTTTGGTTGGGTAGTGTCAAGATATGCGTTTTTATCATAACCACTCAACCAGGTTTTACGGTCATCCGCTCTCTTTTTATTAAACACCTTGTCGATAATATCGTCGCTCTCTGGGCCGGTATATTCAAAGTCCACTATTTTTTTATTTGCAAAATATTCTTTAAATTCGTTTGCAGTCGATGTACCAAGTCCCTTAAAATATTTAATATTCCACCCCTTTGACCCAGTTTCATTGGAATCCTTCCAAGTATTATACTCGCCGTCATTATAAAACAGTTTTGTAGAAGTACCTTTCTTTGCGCGTAAAATAGGAGTATTCATGAATGAGAGGAACCCCTGCATTTTAATAAGACTTGCCCATTCGCTATGAAACATATTAATACAGAGACCTTTAATATGTGAACCATCTGTATCTTGATCACACAAAATCATAATTTTACCATAACGTAAAGACTGTTGGACTTCTGTGAGTGTTTCATAAACACGACCACTTTCCAATGCGAGGACCTTTTTAATATCATTGATTTCTTTGTTTTCGCTAATACGTTTCATTTGTTCGCCACGTACATTAAGAAGCTTACCCTTCAATGGGTAAATACCAATAATATTTCGGTCATCGCTACTTAGACCAGATACAATACCGGACATAGCACTAAGTCCCTCACACAAAATCAAAATACATTCTTTGGATTGATGAGTGCCTGCAAAGTTGGCATCAATGAAATTCGGTATACCCCGAATGGTTTTGGTTTTAGTTCCATCGGTTTTCTTTGCAATACGCTGTTCTTTAATTTCCGACAAACTACACGCGGTATCCATAACACCCATTTTAGCAATGCGGTCAATAAACCCGTCTGTAACAGTACAAGCTGACCCGAATTTAGCAAAGGGAGTATTCATATAATCTTTTGTCTGGCTATCGAATGATGGATTTTCAACATCACATCGCAAAAACAAAATGAGTTGCTCGCGAATAGAACTGGGGTTGACCCTGATTTTCTTCTTTTTTTCAATATAATCACATAGTTTTCGTGTGATTTGGCCCATAATATAATCCACGTGTTTTCCTCCTTTGGAAGTCGAAATACCATTTACAAAAGACACGTGCATAAATTCTTGTGTAGGGGACAATGCAACAACATATTCCCACCGTTCGTCGTGTGCTTCGTGAAATCGTTTATGTTCACCTTTACTGCCAATATATAGGTCAACATAATGTTGAAAATTGCGAACAGGTACTTGAACGTCATTCCAGAATACTTTAATTTTTTTAACGGATTGGTCGGAAACGGCGGCAATATCATAAGTACGGCGTTTAAGCATATCCAGCATATCTTGAGACATACCTTCAATGCCGAACCGCTTGTAATCAGGTTTAAAAGATACCTTTGTATAAGGTTTAGTAGATTTACATTTAGTAATAACAGGAGGGTCAAGTGTATCCAAATTACTATGGAATTCTTGAACATATTTTAGACCCCGAATGTGGTCAACCGTCTCGACTCTACCATATGTCGACCAAATCAATACAAGTTTAAATCCAAAACCATTTTTACCCCCAACAATCTTTTTTTCAGTTTTATCATAATTAGTAGATGTGCGCAAATGTCCAAAAATCATCTCGGGAATCCAAATATCATATTCCGGATGTTTGGCAATATCAATGCCATTACCATCATTATAGAAAGTAATTAAATCCTTTTCCACATTCACATTAATTTGCGAAACGAATTTTTTGTCAAGTATAGGACTGTTAATCATACGAATAACGTGGTCACGGCAATTCACAATTCCTTCATCAAATAATTTATATAGACCAGGGATATATTCAATAGTCTTATATTTAATTGCATTTTCATTGTCGTCATAAACCCACATATTCGCATCCACATTTTCAACAGAACCAATATATGTATCGGGATTATCCAAAATATGTTCCTTATCGCTTTTTCGCTGATATTGTTTAGCAAGATCCGTAGTAGTAGTAGACGCCATTATAGTATAATATAGTATAATATAGTCTTTATTTATTTTCCCAATCAATTTTATATGCCATCAAAGTTTAATATATTCGATTTTTGTAAAAAAATAAAACAACAAAATTGCGCAGATTATACAAAGTTAAACACGTCAGGAAACAATCCTCAAATCAGTCAAAAAATGCGTTATGCCGAATATCTGCGTTCGAAACGCTAATTTAGCAAAAATTCGTGAAAACTTTTTTATATTATTTATATATATAATGGTTAAGGTAAACCCCAAGAAAATTATGAAAGAAACTGACGGTATGTACCATATTAATGGTAAAAAATTTGAAACACTTATTGCTCCATCATCTGACAAAAACGGTAATCCCGTTAATGCCCGCCTTGCGGTTATGCGTGATAATGCATACAAGACAAAGAGTGGTCTTACCAAGAATGATTTGATGTACAGTAAATCATCTGGAAAGATTGTATCCAAAGCGAAGAGTGAATTCGAAAAGAAATTTAACCGTCTTAACAAAAGCGGTTATGCATTGGCAAAGAAGGGTAAATTCGGTACTAAGAAACTCGCTGGTGGCCGTCGCAAAAATAAAACATCAAAGCGCAAATCTAAGGGACAACAAAATGATAAATCCTCCATGTAAATAATAAAATACACAATACAATAATTATATTGTATTGTGAGTTCGGTAGTCGTAATAAAGAATATGAAAATTGATTCAAATATAGTTATATATATAGTTCATATATTATATTAGCAGTTATGGTGAAACTAGAATTGAAATCGATTGAAGAGCGCAGCATTTGGAAAATGATGCAAGCTGAGCTGACATACCACAATTCTTATACCGTGAAGCAACGCTATTTTCCTAACGATATGGATTCGTGGAGGGAAATGAAGAGTGAGATTGAAAACAAGTATCGCAGTGAGATTGAAACTTTGCAGATTTATCGCAAGCAAACGGAAAAGCACGATGCAATGATGGAGGCAGCTGAGACCCTATTGATTATGAAGAAGAGAGAGGAATACAAAGAGTTTTATAAGGCGGGTCGAACTAAAAAGACCAGTACCAGTACCAGTACGCACAGGCGTTCTTCGCGAATTGCAAATAAATGCAAGTAAGTATAGTTTTAGTACTAGTAGATATATATAATTAGGGTAATGTTAAATTTGTTTTTAAAATATTAAAATGTTAGAAAAGTATTTTTTTTTCATAATCCATTGTAATAATGCGATTTTCCCCATTTTTTGGAAATACTGGATAATACAACCCTATTTTTTCGTGAAAATCTGGTAAAATATTTAAATAATAATTGTCTTCATCTGGCGTATCAATTACATTAATGAAAACATTTTCGATTTCACGTTTACAAGGCGATTCCTTTAAATTTAATGTTATTTGAGGGTCATAAATGCCGTAATTATTAATATTATGAGTAACAAGTTCTTCAAAATTAAATTCCACGTCGTGGTTATTAATGTGATTAATTTCTTCAATTGTTTTACGTTGTAGAGGAATATTTAAATCGCTATATGAGAATACTGCATCTATAAGTTCATTGGGAATTTGTTTATTAATCATTTCTTGATATAATGTACATTTCTTAAAATAAAAATTGGCATAGTATGTAAACGTATTTAAATTAAATTTAAGATGACTGGAATGCTGTTTCCAATTACTCAATTGTTCAACCTTTTCAGAATGACTGCAAAATTCCTGACTAATTTTTAGATTTGCAAGATAGTCGGGCATTTTGCCATTTTCAATCATATCAATGCGTTTATTTTCCAATTCGATCCATTTAAAATGTAAATTTTTTTGTTGTTTTAAAATGTCATAATTGTAACAATACAAATAAAATAAACTCTGTTCTATACAATGAACGTAGAGTGAATATAAATAACCAAATGGATTTGATTCGCTAAAACAATGAAATGACGTATTTAATAAAGTGTACATAAATGATTTATATATAATATACAAATCGTTTTATATGGATGTAACAAGAGGGGTTAATTTTTGTTTATTCTCGGCATTATTATAAGATGAAATTGCAAAATATTTGGTAAGTACATTAGTGGTTTCATATATTTGTTCTTGTGTTGCAACCGCAAACCATTGATATTTTATACGTTTTAATAGCTCGTGTTTTGGAATATATATACCATACGCGTCCGTTATTTGTAAATGTTCTTCCTGCATTAAATCATCAATTGTGATGGGTTTATTCTTATCATCTTTAACGCCAATATAACGACCATCAATAACAGAAATAGAATCATTTTGCATATGTTTATATAACATAGATGAAACGCAACCTTTGAAATCGAATTGACTTGTATAGTGACCATTTTCAAAAATGGATTCGATTTCTTTGATTACTGCCAACATAACCGGATTTTCTTTTATAGAACCAATAATATCAGCGGTTGGCATAAATCGCGGTTGATTTTTAAATTGCATCATATCAACACTGTTATTTACATTTTCACAGGCAAACATTTTTTCACTATCCAAATGAGATTGGAAAAGTCCAATTAGGTTTGATGTACATAAAAAGCTATTCGGGAGATGAATGCCACCATAAATATAAATAAGTTTTAACAATCCAAGTAAACGGTATTGTTTCTTTAAAGGATCGCTAAAAGAATTCATATCAACATTCCAATTAGGAATTAATTTATCAAAACTATCATCATCGATTAAACAAATATTAAAATCGTTTCCGCACATGTTAATGACGGATTGGATGCATTCAATCAAATAGGGTTGGTTAATTTCGGTTGTATTTCTACTTTGAAACGAATTCCATTTACGCGAATTGACTTCATATTCGGAATGAATCCATATAATTGGACGTTTTTTTCCATATAAAGGAAAATCATTTAATAAATATTTTCGTACCAATTCGTAATCTGAAATGTCTTCGGATGGTTTAAAATATTGCTTAATTTCTTTTGAAAAAGAATTGGCTATTAAAATTAAGGCCATTGGAAACAAATAATTTTTTACAATATTTTTATCAAACATATTACTATAATATATAGTAATATACATTTTTTAGTCAAAATAAATATAATAAATAATAGTATATTTTGAATTGATGTATTTTACCTCGGATGTAAACAATATGTTATTATTTTTACATATTTGCCGTAAAATATTAGTAAATGAATTATAGGTCAACTCTCGTTCAATATAAAATAGTTTTGACGGATAATAATATTCCATTAAATCTGTTTTAAATTCGTCATAGCTACCATAAAAAATGAGTTTTTTAAAAGCATTTAGATCAAATAAAAAATATTTGTCTGTTCGCAAACAGATGGTGTCTAAAAATATGAAAAAATCTAAATTAGGAATGGATTTTTTAAAAATTTGCATTTAAAGGTAATATACCGTAATACTATATTTTTTATATATATTCTTAAATTAATCAGAATAATATGCGTTACAAATTGCTAAAAATACATGATGTGATTTATTTAAAATCCCATCAACCGTATTTGACAATTGCAATCTTACATAACTATAATTATAATATGCTACGTCCGACAATGTATATTTATGGCGTGGTGGCTGGGTTAAACCTTTAAGTAACGTTTCGTCATTTACTACATTTTTGATTTTCTCTAAATATAAAATCGCATCCATATGCTCTTCTTGTGCGTGCTGTAACCATTCACTAATATTCAAATCAGTGCGGTCTAGGTCAGTATCATATTTTTTCTTTCCAACTTCTGAACGTTTCACAAACGATTCAATAACAGATTTTACAACACTATCGCAATTTCGGTAACTCATATTATTTGATATAAATACAAATTATATATTTATATCATTTTTACATTCTATTTCCGCGTCTTTTTTGTAAATTTATGTTTACGTTTATTCGCTCCGGTTTTAGTTATATGGCATTATTATCTATATATAATAATCCTATATTATTGCTATAAACTCTTGTACATATAAATATAGTCATTATCATCGTGTGTCATTATAGAAAATCCATATGATTCATAGTATGAGGTTAAAAATAAATGTGTACCATGTTCTGGATTTTTTTCAATATATAAATAAACCCCATTTATTCGTGTTGAACTATTCATCATAAGAAGTACATATTTATCAATCATATTCATAACATTTTTAATTGGTTTACCTAACATAACAGTTTTGTTATATTTCGAGCGACAAATTTCATTTATAACGGGCTGTTGATATTTTAAAAAACCCAAATTCGTTTTTTGTAAAGTGGCGGAACCACCATCCACAAAATTCATAATATTTGTTTCATTTTCGGGATATCCCAATGAAATGACAATACAAACGGTCGCTTCGTTTGTTTCACTTAATAATTTCTTTAACCGGATTGTATTTTTACGATTTGTATTTGAATCTTGAAAACATATTTTCTGCATTTTTGTAACAATTTGAATAAGTGTTTTAAAATCCATATTGAGCGGAAACATACCGTGGTCATATTCATTCATACTTATACGGGTAACATTTTGTTGTTTACGATTAATCTTATAAACCGTGGAATAATAATTGATTTTCATATATATAATTATAATAAATTAATTAAATTATTTGTTAACAATGTTAATTCTATTTTATTTTCGTGAACGTTATTAAAAATAGTAATGTATTTGCACAAATAAGGAATTATAATATATTTCTCTTCTTCGGTTAGTGAGTCGGTTTTCTTAACAAAAAAGAAAAAATAATCAAGTATATCAATAACGGAGTATCCATAATCATATATTTTTTGTAAACAATTAATCCCTTCGTGTAATTGTTTTGATTTAATAAATCCTATATAATTTTCAAAGTCTTTCATATAAATATTTGAACAAATCTGTTTACATAATTCAATATTCACTGGTTGATTTAAAATATAGATTTTTTCAAAGTAATTCACAATTTGATGAATAGAATTATTTGTAATAGAGATTAAATAATCAATACTTTCTTCATCGATTTGAAGTTTTTCATTTTCTTTAATATTATACATAATTTGTTTTAAGTTTTCATTATTAATAGATGATAATTTCAATAAATGCAAACGTGATTGTAAACTCTCAATTACTTTTTGTGCATTTGTACAAGAACTTATAAAATGTATATTGTTACCGTATTTATCAATATAATTACGAAATACTTGTTGACATTGGTCATTAATATTATCAATATCATCAATTACTACAAATTTCTTTTTTCCTTTTATGGTGGATTGAGATTGACAAAACGTTTTCATTTCTGTGCGAAAGTATTGTATACCTTGTTCTTTAAGATTATTTACAAATAATATATTTTCATTTGAAAAACGTTGATTTGGGCCCAATTCATAATATTCCCGAAGGATAATGTTTAAAAGACACGTTTTCCCTGAACTTGAATCGCCAATAAGTAAAATATTAATACTATTTACATTGAATAGCAATTGTATAAGGTCATTTAAATCGTCATTTAAATAAAAATCTTTAAAATATTTGGGTCGATATTTGTGTATAAAGGTTTCCATTAATTGTTATAGTAAATAGTGTTTATATTTCTTACAATTTAAAAGTAATATATACAATATATTATAAATGGATAAAGACTATTATAAAATTTTGGGAGTTGATTCGTCGGCTTCTCAAATTGAAATTAAAAAGGCGTTTAGAAAATTATCACTGCGCTTTCATCCAGATCATTGCAGCGATTCAAATGCGAGTGAAAAAATGTCAGAATTAAATGAAGCATATGGAATATTGCGTGATGTCAAAACAAGAGAGGAATATAATATGATGCAAAATAATCCATTTATGCATATGACCGGCGCAGGAGATCCAATGCAACATTTTAATCAGATGTTTCAAGAGCAGGATATAAATGATGTATTGCACATATTTACACAAAACCTATTTGGTGGTGGGGGTGGGAGTTCACCCGATATTAGAAATCTGGCGGGTAAATTACATTTTTTTCAGAATGGAAGTGGGTCGTCTCCTTTTATGCAAATGCAAAAACCAGAGACAATAGACATTGTAATAAATATACCGATATACGATTGTTATCATGGAAAAACAATTGAAATTTATTATGAAAAATGGACAATAATAAATGATAAAAAAATAAAGGAAGACATTAAACAAAATATAACCATACCGCCTGGTATTTATAATGGAGAAACATTTACATTAAACGGGCAGGGAAATGTAGTAAGTGAAGATAATAAAGGAGATGTATGTATAACCGTTCATATACAGAATGATACTGAAATGGTTCGAAATGATGACGATTTACATTTAAATAAATCATTAAACATAACAGAGGCATTATGTGGGTTTGAGTTTAACTTTGACCATATATCTGGAAATAATTTTACATTGAAAAATGACCCATTAAAAGGGGGCGATATTATAACACCAAATTTCAATAAAATTATTCCTGGTTTAGGAATGAAGCGCGGCGACAAGATTGGAAATCTAATAATTAACTACACTGTCGTTTTTCCCAATGAAATAACGGAGGAGCAAGTCGAGTCATTAAAGTCAATATTATAATAACGTATTCATATTATTATAATAATCTAAGAAGAAATGCGTTTTGTTGGAATAGCAACATCAACAATATAAATGGAATTTTCAGTAATAATAATGTATTCATTTCCCACTTTATATATTTTACCAATAGGACTGGTATATTCTTCTTTATTTTTGACAAGTAGTTTTTCACCACCTTCGCGAACACCGATTAATACATTTTTTTCAATTGATTCGACCCAATAGTCCATTAATAGAGGTTTATCTTCTACAATAGATAAACGGATCGCATTTTGTAATGTATTAACGTCAGGTATTTTATAGTCTACGCTTTCACTTTGTTCTCCAATAAGGCTACTCATTGAACGTCTATATATATAGTAAAAAAAATCACCTTTAAATACTCTTTTTATTAATATATTTATATAGATGAACAAATCTTATTATTTATTATTGAATAAGTTAGCTGATTTAAATTGTGAGTTTTTAACGAATATCAAAAACTGTAAAACGTTTCATAAAATAGAAAGTCCCTATAAAATACTTTATGTAGGTATAAGTTTAATAATGCGGGTATTTGAATATGCAAATCAAAAATTGGGTAATGTTGAGAATAGCTATTATTATGCTGAACGGGCAAGTATTTATTATATTGAATACATTGAACAAATCTACAATGCTAATTTATCATATGCATTAGATCACACGGATGCAGTATTATTTGTTTATAAAAAAACGATATTTGAATTATATGACAATGATTTAGACAAAACATTAATATCAAATGAAGAACCAGACGCGTGTTCAATAAATAATATACAGTTTAAATATATTTCACATATGATACTTGTAATATTAGATAATAATTCCGATAATTTTACACTTGATAATATGATATACATATGTAAATATTGTTTATTTGATATATTAAAGAACCACGACCATCTGGAAGAAATAATAGAATATTTAAAATTATTAAAATCGAATTTTAAGTTTTCATACAATGAATATATCGATTTACTTACTGCGGTAGGCAATGTAAAATACAATAATAATGAAAAAGTGAATAATACTAGTTTATATATCTTAAATTATTACAGGTGTCAACCGGAATTATCTAAAAAATATAAGGACAAAAATATAAAAAAAATGATAAAAATACTTATACAACCCGATTAAGTATTGCGAATAGTTTCATTATAATACTGATAGTTCACTGTATATTTCTTTTTTTTAGATATTTTTTTTGGCACTTTGTCAGTTAATAATACATTTTGGCTAGAAATATTCTTGTATTCCTCAATTAATATTTTTGTTATAAAACGAAATGCACATCGCAGCATTACTTCATTACAATTGCCTACAATTAAACAACTACCCGTTCTAAAAATCATAAAAGATATTTCAAAATACGTTTTATTTGTATTTAATTCTGTCATAGTCATTTTTCCGTCATTGCGTGATACTGTTCCGGTTTGTTGTTCTTCTGGCAATGTATTATTATAATAATATTTACATTTAACACCGGGGTAACTGCACGGGTCATACGAGGTTTCGATATTATATTTCGTCGACTTCAATATTTCGTGCAATTCATCTCGCTTGATGTAAAAATTACAATTAAAATTAGAATTAATTAATACGTTGTCGTCCATGTCTGGATTTTGTAAAAATTCCATTTTTTTTGGCAAATATGGTTGTATAAATAACACGATTCGTTTTTTTACATCTTCCAACAACTCATTATTTAATATACCAGGCAACTCGATTTTACCCGTGTTAAATACTTTCACATGCATTTCTTTAAATTTATCTTTCATTATTCGAATGGTTAACGCAAAGCAATTATAAAATGCATTTGTGATCTTAATCTTAGAAGTTAAAATATCTTTTTTTGATAAACCAATAGTGAGTTTTCGCTCATCCTTATATTTTATTTTTCTTGCATTTGGATTATTTATCTGTTTTATGATTACTTCGGTATAATATGGAATATCCACTAATCTTTTTTTATATTCATCATTTTCTTCCTCAGTATTATTTACAATTTTGATTTGTTTTTTAATTATCCCTTCATCTTGGCTTAAATACGGAATAATTTTCAAATTCCAAAATACTTCGTAAATAGGTATTTTTTGGTTTAAGTATAATACCTTTGTATTTGTTGAAATATTTAATTCATTACATTCTGGGATCCATCCATCATCTATATGTTCTGCGATGTTATTCTCAAAATCCATTTCTGGGTTTTGCAAAAATTCCAACCACTCATCATCAACAGACGTCATTTAATATAAAAAGATATACATTTCTTTATATTAATCAATTTTATATGTTAAACCGAGTATAAAAACGTCTAAGTTATAAATTTCAATATATTAAAATTAAAAAACAATAACATATGTTCAATAGAACTATTAATATGCATTATTTTTTCAACATTATTTAACAATTCGGAGCAAATATATTTGGGATGATTTTCAATAATATAGTTCAAATAGTCTTTAATAATTTCTATTTTATTGGTATTATATTTGATACTTACGTTATGTAAGTATTCCACATTTGTAATATAATCTTTATTATGTATAAAAAATGTGTTTATATCCTCATAAATCGTTTTCTGTAAAATATTAACATCTTCTATATTATTTGATTGATTTAATTGCAAATAATTAATCATTGAACGGATGTCAGAACTAAATTTTGATAGAAGTTTGTAAATATCTTTATCTTCGAGGTGTATATTTTCCTTGTCTATAATATTTCTCAAAAAATGAACGATTTTATCCTCTGGAAGTTGATTAAACCGTATACATATAAATTCATTTTTCAATGATTCTTCTATTTTACTTATATAATTACATATTAAACAAAACCGAATATTTTTGTGATTGTGTTGTAATAAATATTTTAACGCCTGTTGTGCATTTTTCGTCATATAATCCACTTCGTCCAATACAACAAATTTCAAATTGTTAATATACATTCCATTTGAATTCACAAATTGTATAATTTGATTACGTATTGTATCAATACCTCTTTCATCAGATGCATTTAAATGTATAATCGATGATTTATAATTTTTTATATTATTTTGTTTATAATAACTGTCAATTAGATTAATGATCGTTGTTGTTTTTCCAGTACCGGGTGGACCATAAAACAACATATTTGGAAAGTAGTTCGTTTGTAATACATTATTAAAAATTGATTGATTAATTGGGCCCAATACAATATTATCAAAACTATTCGGCCGATACTTTTCTACCCAAGGAATTGTATTTTCCATTTTATAATAGATTAAAAATAACTGTTTATGTATATTTATGAATACAAATATTCATACTATGAATGTCGGGTATTTAGAACTAATTTTCGGTCCTATGTTTTCGGGAAAAACAACGACACTTATTAGCAAATACAAGCAACATAAATTACTTGACCATAAAATATGTGTTATTAACTACAAAGAGGATACGCGTTATAGCGAAACCCAATTATCTACACACGATGGTTCAAAAATAGACTGCATTCAGTGTTATGAATTAACCGAAATATGGAACAATCGTCAACATAATATTCACAACTGTAATATAATATTAATAAATGAAGGGCAATTTTTCAAGGATATATACGAGACTGTATTGAATATGGTTGAAGACCACAACAAAATAGTATATGTTTGTGGATTAGACAGTGATTTTAGAAGACAAAAATTTGGAAATATGATGGACTTAATACCATATTGTGATAATATAACAAAATTACAATCGTTGTGTATGAAGTGTAAAGATGGTACAAAAGCATTGTTTTCAAAACGCATTACCACGAATGAATCTCAGATTGTAATTGGGCACGATAATTATATTCCAGTGTGTCGAATGTGTTATCTAACCTCTTAAAATATAAACAATACAAAACAGCCATCCGTATATATACACTATGTTTCATTTGCACACAATGAGATGATTGCATACTTTTATCCAGGGAATGATATACATCTTCATTTTGATGCGACAAGTAAAGTACAATACCTGTTTTTTTCATTTTATTCACAATCGACGAGGTTAACATATATGGTTCGTTGATGTCATTGCGTTCATTTTGTAACCGAGTGAAATAAACTACATCATATTTATCGACGTTAGCATAACCGGTAACACTGCTATCAGGAGATATTTCACCCACATAATATGGAAGATAATCTATACTAATATTTTCATATTTTTTTAATATATCAATAAGAGCTTGTGTACTATGATTATCATTACCGTTACCGACAAACAATACATTTATCTTTGTGGTTTCGTAGTTAAAATGTTGTCGTATAGTATACAAATCTATTAGGGTTTGCGTCGGGCTATCGTCATTGCTGGTTCCGCAATTAACTAATACTTTATTGCAACCAGCAGCATAATTATGTAAAAAATCTTTGCAATGATGAGATAGTATAATAATATCTGAATTGTTTTCCATTTTTTTTAACACATATTTATCGGGTGCCAACAATTGTACACCGGAATACATAGTGTTTATATTTATGATATCTCCACCCATACGTTTAAATGCGAGTTCAAATGATGTCGCGATATCGGTATTTGGTCCACTCACACAATTACCCAATACAATATTTTTAAACGCATCACAATGACTCTCATTTGCAAATTTATCTGCATATGAAAAAATATCATTCAGTGTTTGTTGACTTATTTTTGTTGTATCGATTAGCTTCATTATATCTTATAATTAAAATATATTTTTAAATCACTTAAAAATCATTTATATTATAATATATAAATGGAACCAACCGAAGGACCTAAAAAACGCGGGCGTAAAAAAAAAGAACCTACTATTTTGAATGTAAATGAGACCCCTGCCGCTCCAAAGAAAAGAGGACGAAAGCCTAAGGGGGGGAAAATTATAAGTAAAATAGAAGAACCCACTAACAATCACATACTAACAAATAATGTTATTTTACACTTAAAATGTTCGATGACCGACATAATAGACAATAGTGTTACCGAATTAAAATATAAACCAGACGTTCCATCAATTAAGACAATTGAAACTGACAATACTTTTTCATATATTAATCCAGCCAATGGATTAAATGATGATGCATATAACAACACTGAAAATGGTTGTCCATTGTGTAAAAGTAAGGAAATCACACATAATAATAATAATGATGATGATATTAACATTAAAGACCTTGATGATAAGTTAAAATCATTAAAAATCAAATTATACAACAATGTATTGCCAAATGTTAAAAGTTCGTGTTTTTGGTGTACGTGTAGTTATGATACTCCGTTATGTGTGATTCCAAACGAAATAACAAATGATGAAATTATTGGTTACGGTTCTTTTTGCAGACCTGAATGTGCCGTTAGTTTTTTGTTTAAAGAAAATATTGACGATGCTTTAAAATTTGAACGATATCAGTTGTTAAATAGTATTTACAGTAAGGTATATAATTACTCAAAAAATATCAAACCAGCACCAGACCCATATTATTTACTTGATAAATTCTATGGCACGATGACTATTCAAGAATATAGAAAGATATTAGGTTCCCAGCATTTATTATTGGTGATTGATAAACCAATGACAAGAACCTTACCTGAATTGCACGAAGACAATGATTGCTTTGTAAATGATTTATATGTATCAAAAAAAAACGAAAATACAAATCAAAATACGGGAAAATATAAAGTGAAACGCGAAAGTGAAAAGAAAACAGGTCCATCAAAGAAATCGTTGATTGAAGAGCATTTTAAACTAAAATGATAATATAAATCTCATATTTCGAAAACCCCCCGCAATGTTTGATTATGGTATGTATCATTATTTTTATATTGATATAAAAATAATATGAGTCATTTATATATTAGGTATGACAGTAACTTGTTATTTAATGGGTGGGTTGGGTAATCAACTTTTTCAAATATTTACTACGTTAGCATATGCATTTGAGTATAATTATAAAGTAGTATTTCCATATAACGATACAACACCCGGAAGTGTGTTAAGATATACATTTTGGAATAATTTGTTATACCCTCTTAGCATTTTTACTACTAAACATAAAACACATAACTTGACAAATGAAAATTTGATGGATTTCGAAGAAATATATAAAGAACCTTGTCATGAATATCAACAAATACCCAACTATATGAAAACCGATTTATTATTATACGGGTATTTCCAAAGTTATTTATATTTTGATAAACATTTTGCAACCATTTGCAAACTTTTACGTTTACAAAAACAAAAGGGGATTGTTTATGAAAAATATATTAACTATTTCTTAAATATGAATAATGAGATTTGTTCGATGCATTTTCGCATTGGTGATTATAAAAACATTCAGGATTGTCATCCATTGATGAATATTGATTATTATAAAAATGCAATTAAAGAAGTAGATGATAATCGCTCAGTGAGTAAGATTTTATATTTTTGCCAAGAGCAGGATAATGATACCGTATTATCAATGGTCGGTGAATTACAATATTTATATCAACATATTGAATTTGTAAAAGTAGACGACCAAATCGAGGATTGGGAACAAATGTTATTAATGAGTTTATGCCATCATAACATTATTGCAAATAGTTCATTTAGCTGGTGGGGTGCATATTTTAATGAAACTAAAAATAAAATGGTATGTTACCCATCAAAATGGTTTGGTCCAAAATTAAGTGATAAAAATGTATCCTCAATGTTTCCAAATGATTGGTTAAAAATATATATTTAATACTATATAAAAATTGATTGTAATATTATAGTAATAATATTAACATTAATACTATGGAAATGATTGACCCACTATTTAAACAGTTGCTACAAAATAACTCTTACGTCAAAGAATTGAAAAATGAAAATAAACGTCTTAAAAAAGAAAAAAAGGAATGGAAGAATAAGTATAATGGCATTATGAGTATATTACACGATTATCCGGGCATTATAAACAGACGAGACGATGTAATGGGTTTAACAGATGATGAGGAGTCTGTTGATTTGAAAGCAAGTATTATTGATTTTACAAACAGTTTACAAATCATTAAAAGTGATTGTAAGAATGATTTAAATGATACGAATATTTTTATAAAACACGAAATAACGGCGGAAGGGGGGGGTGAAGCAGATTCCGACGAGGAAACAATAGACCACATAATCGCGGGATATCCAGTTACAGATACAGTCGAAGAGGAGGTGGTCATAGAACCCGATGCAAAGGCTATTGTCAAGGAAGAGGAGGAGGAACAAGAAGAGGAGGAAGAGGAAGATGAGGTTATGAAGCATATTCAAGAACAAATTGATCGTGACAATGATGATGCTTGGGTTCTTCGTAAGTCTGATGCGTCTAAAAAAGAAGAGGATGAAGTAAAAGATGAGGAACAAGAAGAGGAGGAAGTTGAGGAGGAGGAAGTTGAGGAGGAGGAAGTTGAGGAGGAGGAAGTTGAGGAGGAGGAAGAGGAAGAGGAAGAGGAAGAGGAAGAGGAAGAGGAAGTCGAGGAAGAGGAAGTCGAGGAAGTGGAAGAGGATGAAGAGGATGAAGAGGAGGAAGAGGTATTTGAAATCAACATTGATGGAACGGTCTATTATACAAATGATGAAAAAAATGGGGATGTTTGGGAAGTAGTTGATGATGAAGACATTGGAGAGCAGGTGGGCAAATTTGAAAATGGTACACTTGTTTTATTTTAAACGTTTAATCAAATCATTTGTATTCAATAACTGCACATAATCATCATATAGTTGATCCATGTGATTAAACTCGCACATATTTAACTGAAATATATCAATATGTTCTATTAATTTACAACGATTTATTTCGTGATCATAGTAATATAAAATATCAACAATATTACGAGTTAGTTCCATTTTTTTATCATTTATACTATCTAATAAAATACTGAACATTTGTTCATTATTATTGTGTGTAAATGATTTACTAAGTACATTGTTTGACAATATTTTTTGTATATTTTGGTCTTTAATATATATACCTACCTTATGTGTACCGATTACATCGAGTATATTTAAATGTCTAATTACATGATCCATAATATAATGTTATTTATAAACATTATATTAATTAGTATAATAATCAATTTTTACGTTTTTTTCGCGTAACGCGTTTAATAATAGTCGCTTTATTTTTTTTATATTTTCGTGTGTTCCCTCCGGTTTGGGGTTTATTATTTTCATTTTCAAGTAAATATTTGGGGATTTTATGTAACTCATTGTAAAATATATTTTGTTTTTTCAATTCTTCTTGTAATGCATAATCTTTTTCACCTTCACTTTCAACTTTTAATTCCGCAAGTCTACTATTAAAATTATTAATAATTTTTTGTATTTCTAATAACAGTTTTCTATCTTGAATCTGTGATCGGTCCATCACTTTATTTATTATATCTTCATCTACAATATTTAATATTTCTTCTTGAATTTGTTGTTCATCAACATCTATTTCTGCATTTATCAAATTAAACATTATATTTAATTGATTTATAATTTGACTTAAATTAGAATTTAATTTATCGGAATTACTTGTATAATAATTGTGCGCGCTATTATCACTTATATTTGAGGTGTCTTGTTTATCTTCATCTTCGTATTTTTGAATTCGTTTTTCAATATCATTTAAATCCATTAACTCCAAACGATGTGTTTTTGCGTTCCATGGTTCAATCCGTCCACTTGATGTCCCTTGTGTAATATCATCAAATAATTGTCCCAGTCGGTTACTCGTATAATCACATAACAGCAAATCCTTATTGTTATCATTTATTTCGCCTTTAAAAAAATCAGCCATCAGATAAATTTCGTATTGTTTGGGGTTATTATTTTCATTTGTTGTAATGCCAATATTTAAAAAATCTTCAAACATCTCAGAATTTTCATATTTTAATGAAATGGACGAGTCGCCTATAATTTTGGTATTATATACATATTCTAAAAACTGAAATAATTCAGTTACTGAATCATTAAATAACGGTTCAATTGTTGTATATATATCTGAACTACTTTTTGACCGCATTGAGTCGTCAACATCATCTATTTGAATTGAATTAATGCGGTCTTGTAATTGAGAATTATCAGCTTTAACTCGACTTTTACCTTTATATGATGACAAACGATTAAACCCTGAACCGCCAGAACCAGCTATTGTATAATACAAATTACTATATTCTTCGGGCATAGAATCTTTTAGAACCCTATTAATTAATATACTATTGGTTTTAAACGTTCTTTTTAAAAGGTTCTTGTAAATCATTTCTTTTTTTTCATTAGTTGTTTTAATATCCGGGTCGGTCTTGAAATTTGTAATTAAGTTGTCATTTTTAAATATAGATCTGTAATCACCCCCCATATTTGTATAAAACACGTCAAACTCCTTTGGACGTGAATTATATAAATTACCGAGGTACCCCATTGTAACTCGGTCACTTTCTAATAGTTTTTTGTTATGATGAATCTCTTTGTTATAAACAATGTTACCATCATTAACATTACCATTCCATAATAAATTTTTCTTATTGTTTTTCACTTCTTTAAAATATTTGAATACTTTATCATTCAAAAAAGGTTTAATAAGATTACGCTGGTCATTATCGTCATAATCAGTAGTCCATACGCCTTGATTAAAATAAAAAAAAGTGTGTAGTAATAGGATATAATATCGAATGAACTTGTCAAGTGATTGTTTACCTGTCACTTGTTTCTCTTTAGCTTTCCACGCATTAATACCAGCGGATGACAATAAATGTTTGTTTATTTGTTTAAACCAACTAAATAATTTATTAAACTCATTTTCCAAGTCTTTTATTTTTGCGATTTTAATATTTGCCAATGATAGTTTTTGCCAACTGATGAACTTTTCATAATTATTACGTAAATCGTAATATCCCGGATGATTTAAAAAATCATTTAACCATATTGAACGTCTGAATGTGTATATTGTTCCTTGATAATTAATATATGAATAATATTTTGTTTTAAAAAAATTAGTAATAAACCCTAATTGTATATTTGTAATACCTGTATTATGTTTAATAAATCGATTATAAGAATCCGATATATTGTTATATGTGGGAAACTTGGTAGGAAATAATAGTTCAATCATAAACATAACATTATGTTGGTTATTTTCTCTTCTATTCTCTGAGCTTAGCTCTATATTGGAACTCGTTGTTGTATTGTTTGTTAAATATTTTACAAACTCTGTTTTATTAAAAAAAAATTCAACACGCGTGGCATAATCTAAATTATTCAAAATATAAGGATATTTTACATCAGAAGTAAAATATGGATAGGTATGCAATTTTTTTTTAACATTTTCCATTTCTTGATGATGTAAATTATCTTTTGTTAATTTTAATACACCTTCACCAGCTGAACTAGGTATATTATGATCTAAATTTATAACCAATTCATATATATTGAAAATGGACATTTTTTGAAATAATATATATAATAAACATATCTTATTTCTATTTTATTTTTGTTGTTTTGCTATTTTTTCTAATATTTTTTGTGCTTGTTCAATTTCGTCTTTACTTATAACACCATCTCCATCTTTATCTAAATTTAAATGATAATTTTGAAATGATTCAGATAAACAGCAGTAACTACTTTCCTCATTTAATATAAATTCGGTTAGAATAATAAACAGAATTGCAATAGTTAGTGCAATATATATATCACGAGAACCCATCCAAGCAATTGCAAAGACCAATATTTGTTTACTGAAAGAATGTTTTAAATAGGATTCGATGGTTTTACTTAGTTTAATGTTAACAAATCGAGAGGAGATGTTCAATATTATAATCATTATGCCTGCAAATATTTTACTATTATTTAATACGTGTACCTGATCATTTATTAAAGTTAACCACGTTTTTTTCACGTGTTTATCTAAAGACTTCATTATAAATTATGTTTATATATTTCTTGTATTCGTAGGAATCAGTAATTTTTCAGTATTTAATTTAGTATTCATTTTTTTTACAGTGAAGCTCTCGACATCCAAACATTCGAGTAATACTTTGTCAATTTTTTCACGCATATCCTTTGACAGGTTTTTATCACGCATCATTGATTGCGCACGATCACATTTTTCCCCTCTATTTAATCGTTTTGTATCCATCTCTTGTTTTTGTTTTTCATTTTCTAATTTTTTATTTTCTAATTGTATTTGCTGTTCGTTTGTTTTTTGTTTATTGTCTAATTTTTCTTTCTCTAATTTTATATTTCTATTTTCCTGAATGGCTTCTAATTCTGCTGCATCATTTTCAATTTCATCCAAATCTTCATTCATATCCATATTTTCAGTAATCGTGTCTAATTTTTGATAATATAGTATTATCAACGCACAAACAAGTAACCCCACGTATTTATCAAAACGCGCATAAAATATTATAATACTTACAGCAAACAATTTTCCTAAATGTGTTTTAGAGATATTTATAAATATTTTAGAATAACTTAACATAAGTAACAATAATATAATCGGGATAAATTCAATAATAATTTTCATTACTAATATACATATTTTTTAGATATTTGTCTAAGTTATTAAAATTAAAATAACACAATTAATTATATTAAAATCTAAATATTTTTTAAGTAATGTCTTTAATAACTACGGCATCATTATGGAAAAATGGAACAGATAAAAAGAAAAGACAACCATCGATGAAAAAACCGTCATTAATTAAAGACGACCAAATAGAAACCGCAGAGGAACCATTTTCAAATATATCTGAAACGTTTAAGAATGCAAACAAAGAAGGGATGGAACGAAATGATCGGGTAATGAATTTAATAAATAAAATGACAACCGAAAATAGTGAAGTCAGTGAAGATTTAGTAAATTTTGAACCAATGGCAAATCCATCTGTTCATGTTAAACGAGATCTAGCATCACTTGAAGAAAATAATATTAAATATAATCCTAATCAACATAGTAAAGTATTTAGTAATTACACAAATGCATATAACTCCCCCGAGTTTACGAATAAACAATATATTAAACCGGTTGTTCAACACAATGATAAACTTCTCGAGAAAATCAACTATATGATTCGACTTTTAGAAGAACATCAGCACGAAAAAACAGAGAATATCACTGAGGAATTTATATTATATGGATTTTTAGGAATTTTTGTTATTTATGTTGTTGATTCATTTACAAAGTGTGGAAAATATATTCGCTAAATAATTACTCCAATAATAAGAATGCATTTCATCTGGTAACATTATTAATATTAATGAATTATTAATATTAATTTACATAAAGTTTTTATGTTCTAAATGTTTATAGTCTCTATCATTTTGTAGAGAACGGTCAAATGGCATAGCCAGTGTACTTTGGTCTCGTATATAATGTTTATATGCAACTGCTTCGTTATAAACATTATTTACTGCATAATCAAGTATTAATTTGTTTAAATCTTGAATTTGTCCTTTAATATCGTCGGGTTTATTTTGTGAGTGGTCGCTATAAATTGAATACATAATTATTTTTAATGTATCAATATTTTGATTTGGTATTATTATTTCACCATTTGACCTGTTATAGACCCCTGCTTTAATTCCATTTTGTAATATTTGAATATTTTCAGATGAGAAAAAAGTTGTTTTCAATAAACTTGATTCTTCGTGTAGTGGAGCACGATAATTTGTTTCTTTATTTTTTACATTTATACGCTCCTGCATATTGAATAATGTTTCTGCGGGTGGCTCCATTATTTGAACACGGCCGTTATAATTGACCTTTTCATCCAATATTTTTATTTCTTTTGTATAAGATATGTGAGATAAACTTGAAAGGTTCATATATACAATAATAACAGAATATAAATTCTAAATACATTTAGAAACTGTGGGGCTTTTTTCTGCCATTATATTATAATGGAACAGTTTTATATTATAACATTAACCGTCGCGGTTGTATTATTAATACTTATTCTTACATATATTGGAGTATATGTTTTGGGCGGTAATGATAAAACACCGTACCCTCCTGAAACATTACAATGTCCTGATTATTGGGAAAAAACTGAGAATGGTTGTGCGGTTCCAGTAAGTTCTACATTAAATGCGGGAAATCGTAACAGCGATGGCGTATTTGAATATACACCAAATACAAATGTTGTCAATAATAGTGAATTAAGTCTTAGTGACGCCGAATGGCAAACAAGTGATGGTCTTTCTGCCAAATGCGCTAAAAAAATATGGGCAAACAATAACAATATAGTTTGGGATGGTATCTCCAATTATAACAGCTGTTAATTAGTTATTTTATAAATTATTAATTAACATATAAAATGGGACACTATTTATTGTTGTTCATTTCCAATAATAATTAAACGACAAAATGTTTTACTTCCGGCAAATCAAAAAACGTAAAGTCTAAACCATTCGATGATATTATTTGTTTGTATAATCTAAAATGACCTTCTTTTTCCTCGATGACTTCAATTACCTCATGTTCCAAATTAAATATACGTTTTTTTAATGGAGAAATCTCATCAATATACAATTTCATTGCTTCTTTAATATCATCCTTTTGAGAAGACGTTTTATGTGTTTCCAAATGCATATTAAATGTTTCTTGATGTTGAAAAATTTCCTTTTTCAATTGTAATATTTCCGCTTGTTTCGTTGGGTCGTTAAATAATGAATTGTATTTATCCAATAATTGTTTATATGATGAACCATTGAACTCATAACTTTTAAGTTCTTCTTCGAATATTTTCGAACCTTCCTTTTCTGTTTTATATTCAAATAAAACATCCATTTTTTGCTTGATTATTGCTTCTTGTGATTCAATAACCGCTACCTGGTATGCGTGCAAAAAATCCACAACGTTATTATAATTACCAGTGAATATTTCAACTTTTAATTTACAAGGGTCTGCGACACTCCCACATAATACTTTATATGTACGGTCTTTACAGGAGAAATTCATACCAACACTGCGTTTACAATGGGCACACGTACCAACTACACTTGCTGCTTTCAATCTACGGTCTTTTTTCGATAATTTACTATCATCGGCTATTTTCCGTTGTTTTGACCTTATCTTTTTTTCATAAATAGTTTTCATTCTAAAATATTCATTTAATGAAGTGTTAACATCATATCTACTCGTGGTGTCTTTATTATCGACTGGTGTTGTTTGTGGGTCTCGATATTGAATAGATGGGTTATTTTCACTCGAAAAATTTACAATAGAGGATGGGAAATAATCAATTATAGTGATTGTATTATATTCAATATCAATCGTTTCCAACTTAGTATTATTTTCAAAATTAATATATGTTAATTTATTATTAGAACAGTATAATTCTTCCAATAATGGAGGCAAATCCTGTAACTGTTCAAAATAATTATGAGATATATTTAATTGTTTGCATATTTTTATTTCATTAAATTGTAAATCATTCACATAATTATGATTTATATCTAATTTTTCCAAATTGGAAGGCAACCCCACTAATTCAATTAATAGATTGGATGGTATTTCTAATGTGACTAATGTTTTGGGAATATTTGTCAGTGATGTTATATTCCCCGCAGAAAACACTAATGTTTTAATGTCAATGCCGTTAAACACACTTAAATCCAGATCACCATTTAATGGTTCGTCTATGGTCAAGCTATGATGTGTTGATTTATTCGTATTTTCAATAATGGCTAACAAACGGTCCTGTCCATTATTATTTTCATCTATTATTTGTTTTCTTTGTTGTTCAATAAAGTCCATGCTATACTATAATATAGTTTAATATTTATTTATTGTTGGAAATTCGTGAATACCTTCTAAACGTTGTTTTTCAAATTCATCTTCTTGAATACCTTTTATGCGGGACAATATATATTGTTGCTCTTTAAATGCCTTCGCCTTTTTTTGTTCATCTGTTAATTTATGTTTCTTTTTGAAAAATAAATATAATCCAAATACTGAAAAAAATAGCACAAACACTGCAATATTTAAAAAATTCATATAATTTGTCATTTTCTCACTGTGCATATCATTTAATGATGCTTTCAACATATATTTTCGCTGATTATCTATTAAATTTGGTTGCATTCTATATTTATGAATAAAATAAATATAGAATTTTTCAGTAATATGCTAAATAATATAATATTGACATATAACAAAATATAGCTAAAACAATTGCGATTAACCACGCGGGCATAACTGTTTTGTGTTTATAGCCCACTCCAAATTCACGAAAACTTCCGTCGCGGTCATACATGATTGCTGGTTTTATATAGTGGATTGCCGTAAAGCAAATAACAAATAGTAAAATGGAGACGTTTAATTTATTTTTTAATATTGTTTGTCTCATATATATAATAATAATTTATAAAATATTTTTCACTAGTTCTTCGTATTTATCCAAAACAATTATTTTTTGTTAATTATATTATATCTAACTATTTTTTACTTCGCATTTCAAATGCAGTAAAAAATGTTAAATGGTTATATTTTTCTCATTTAATTATATTATTTATTAATTAAATAATATAATTTATAGGTATAAATACATATATACGTATAATTTATAGGTATAAATACATATATACGTATTTATATAATATAAACGAAGAGTAATGGTGTTCAGTTTCATTAATTCCCTAATTATTAGTTCTTTAAGTTATGGACTATTTATGTATATGATAAAAAATATCAACAAAAATGAAACAGTAATTGGTAAAATAGAAAATACACAAAATGTTGATAATTTGTTATCCAATATCCAATCCACATTAATATATGACAATTATTCGACTACTCATTTCTATACTAATTATTTACCTAATAATATGCAATCAAGTATCAAAATTATAGACAATCAAATATTAAAAATGTTGGGACCTTCGTATAAAAGCATTGACGAGATTAACGAAATTTATTTCACTGCAACACGTACGAGTAATTCTGACAAATCATTTTTACAATTGCATACGGATTCACCCATGTATTTTTGCAGTACCTACCGTATTTTAGTATGTTTAAAACCGAATGACAGGGTAACTACCATTATTCCAGGAGATAATTATAGTGAAAAACTCAATAAATATGATATACTTGGTTTTGACTACGCAAATACTCTTCATTATATAACAATAAATGAAGATGTTAAACCTGAAAATCGAATAGTTTTAAAAATGCATTACGCAAATAATGATATTTGCCATAAACTTACAAAAAAATATACAACGTGGGCGCGTAATCTATACGAAACGAATAAAAAAACGATTAGTGCAATGGGTAATGGTATGTTAATATCACAATTCATCGCCAGTTATAAACTATATTTTTTACTTTTCTACTATACAGTAGCATACTTATATTTTACAAAGAAAAATACACATCCATTAATGATATATATATTATTAACATCGTGCATTTTCTCTGGATTTCATTTTGCATTTTCAAGTATGTTTATTTTATGATTGAAACATATTAGAATGCCATTTTGATATTAATTCTTTTCGTTCATCTCCTTCGATATCACTAAGTATACTTCCGGTAGTTATTGGGACCATTACATTGTGATTACATATTTGACAACATATTCTATTTTCCGCTGTAACCTCTATATCGTCACTTGAAAAATAACGATACATACATTTACATTTAATGCATATTATATCAACACTACGATACTTATCCAAATATATTTTAGTTGTTACTGCATTATTTTTAAATTTGGGATCATAGTTTGTAAAACTCATTGTGTTATTTTATACAATAATACTATAAAAATCTATGTATTCATTTTTTGTAATATGTACAAAATAAAAAAGCATATAACCTAATGTTGTGTGATATAATTTCTTCTAAAACATATAATAATATGTATTTCACCTAATGACGTTTTAAGCAACTTTTCTTCGGCTTAAGCAACTTAATATAACAATATGGAATATGGCGCAATCCAGACGGACACGGGCACTCTGAATCGTCAACCATTAAAGGAAAACGAACTTTTTTTAGACGTAACATCATTTCAATGATGTTTTTATTTTATTTATGTTTAATACAAAAATAAAATATAATCAATTTTATTTATATTTACAACTATTTGGTGGTTACTATTCTTGGTCTTCTTCATAATAAACACCATCGGTGTAATCCTCATCCAAATGGCTAATATTATTTGCTTCATTTTCATAAAACGCGTCTTGTAACTCATCCTCGTGACGTTCAATGTCCAATACATCTTGAACCATTGCATTTGCTTCCGCGAATTCCTGTTCAGATGCACTCGGGTCTGCCATATTTTGAATAAAATCATCACGTTCTTTATCATATGTTGATTTATCATATTTAAATAATCCTTTTTGCATACCAGCGTTCCATTTCCCCATCTTATATTTCTTGTGTTTATCTTCAATTTTACGCATATCAATACTCATACGCCCAAGATACTTAACAATCATTTTCTTTTCCGCTTCTTTTGAACGGGTTGTTTTATTCTTTATTTGTTCATAACTAATATTTATTTTATTTTTATTGTCATTTTCATAAAGCAAAAACGAAACAATGAGTTCACATAGATTGTTCTTTATTAATTCAGTATTGCCTGATATTATTTCCACCTCATTCAATCCGGTCTGTATGTCCACAATATCCTCCGTAAGTATTCGTTGGGTCGATTCTATTTGCATTGAGTTGTCAGATATATTTTTATTATGTTCACGTATGTCTTCTTTTTTCATTTCAATACCAATATGTACTATGTCATTATTATCCGTGATATTGATATATTCATATAACACTGAAAAAATACAATATTTATATAGCATATGCGTAGTTTGAGTGTCTAAAAATGAATATTTGCCATTAAATATTTCAACTGGTAATAAACTAGCAAATGTATGTAAATCAGTACACGTGGTTTCCAATTCTTTTAATAGTAATAGAATGGATTTATCTTGTGTAAATTTACTTATAAAACTATATTGTTTATCTATAATATTTGAGACATCTTTGTAATGTTGATCAGAAAGTTTCCAATGGTCTCCCATTGTTTTAAAATGGTTCTCCGTTTTCAATAAATTGGGGTATAACTTTGAAAAATTATATATAATAGTTTTTAAATAGTCGCATATAATTGCGTGATTATTCTCGGGTTCATTCCAATTATAAATATTATCCAAAAACGAGTTTATTTTATTATATTGTTTCGTATCAGTATTTCCATAACGTTCAATGAAATCCATTATATGCATATATAATTTATTATTTATCATCCCCAAATACGTTTTTAAATCATCCAATTCTTGTGTGTCTTCTGTTTTAAATTCATTCTGTTTAAAATTCTCAATATTTTTATTTAATAAGCGGATTAATGGCTCTTCGATGACGGTAGACTGGGTAGATGATAAATAATCCATAAATTCGGTTAATGCAATGTTAAACGCAAATTCTGGTGTTATTGTCTGGTGTATTTTATTTTCATTATTAATTATATGGAGAACCTGCATCAATGTATTAATATCATATTTTTTACCATTGCGTTTTAGTACTATTATTTTCTCATCTAATGTCATTTCAATATTATAACTTTTGGGTATTTCTCCGGCTAATGCTTGGAATTTTTCAGGGACCATTTGATCATTTTTATCAAAATTACAATAATGAATTACTGCTTTATAAATATTTTCTTCAAGATGACCGATTGGTAATGACGGATAAACGATGCGTGTATTTTCTTCATGGTATAAAATAGGGGCCTTTGATAATACTTTAATATCATTGATTAATGCATCATTACCAATTATATTATTAATATAAAAACCGATTTTGGGATTTTTATTTGAAAAATATTCAATTGGCTTTGTATTTTCACTATTACAACACGCATTATCAATGAATGGAATTGAACCGTGAGTTTTTAACAAAGGAGACTCCTTTATTATTACATCGTTTATTTCGTTAATTAATTGATAATTCATTATTAAGTTTTTTGAAAAAATATTATCAATCATCGAATGCTGTTGTTTCCTTCCTTGTCTCATATTTGTAATAATATCTTTTTTATAGTCGGAAGATATGTTTTGTAAAACATCTTCTTTAATCTTGAATTTTACAAGGGGGGGCATAAAATGTATCCAATTTTCAACTTTATGTTCTTCAACAACTTCAACATCTTTATGCAATAATAAATATTGCTTTTTTTCTTTTATTTTATGATCAATATCGGAATTTGTTAGTAAATATGTATCAATAATTTCTTTAATGCGTTTTGCAAATTTAGCTTGGTTATATTTTTTGACTGCGTTCCACGGCTCAATGCTGTTACGTGTTTTGTATAATATACAACTAACATAATTTAGACCACTATAATCTTCATCGCCGGTTAATGGATAACCTTCAAATGATTTTACGCAACCCGGAAATGTTTTCGTTGGTTTGATGCCAGGAATCGCCACTTGGGTACAAATCAAAAAACACGAACTTACAATTAATATAAGGGTTTCATTGAAATAAATGTCATATTTGGGCATCTTTACATCTTTCTTTTCTTGATATTGTTTAACTAATTTATTATACTTTTCTTCTGATTTAATTTGCGTTTCAATAAGCTCAAATGCGAGTCTTAAACACAAACTGTCAATCACACCTTCATCAATGTCACTGGATTTACACAAAAAACTGAAAATATTGTAAACCTTTTCCATATTGGGATTTTCAAAAATCTTTTGTTCCTTCTTTGTTAATTTGTATTGACCTTCATCTCTGCTAATTTCATTTTCCAATAAACTTCGCGATGACACCTTGAACCCAGATTCATCATATCCTTCTTCAACGTCCAATGCAATTTGAGAAATCACCATTCCACTGTGTTTATCTACAACACAATCTCCGCCATCACTAATTGCACCTTGTATGCGAATTATTTCTTGTAATTTACTGGAATAATCCCCGGTGGTTGAAAATGCATATGCCAAATCGTAAATAAACGACGGAATTAACTTTACATTACTATCTTTGCAATATTTCCAAAATGGCACTTCACCTGTATCTTCAATATAATTTCTGCAAAATAAATTAACAAATTGTAATATATTATATTGTTTTTCAGTAAAATCGCGAGTGCCTAATATTTTTTGAAGTAAATCGTGATGGGGTGATTTAATACGAGCATCTACATTTGCATATACACCTATCTGGTATTGCAAATTATTATGTTTTTGTTCATTCACACTTTGTATAATTAAAAATTTATTTAAATATCGCTTATAAGATTCTAAATTCTCATTTAAATCCGCTTCTAATTCTTCCATATTAACAAGATATCGGGCTTCCAATTCGCTTAATAATTGATTTTCGCGTTTTTGTTGTATTTTAAATTTGGTTTCTTCCTTGTCCTCACAGAGTTTATTTTTAATATTTTTAAAACAGTTTGTTTTAATGTTGCAAAATAAAGTATTATTATCCATAAAAATAGTCTCATTTATAGAATCATCTCGCACCCAATTTTTCTTCATACGTTTATAATAATGGTATTTTTGGTGTTCATCTGACGATTTTGATACATTAACCTTTGCATAATCATTATCTAATATATGCCGTTTTCCATATATTATGGTGGACGCCAATTCCTTTGCACTGTCTTTACTTACTTCGTGTTTTTGAATAAGATTTTCAATTAAGTAATCTAAAAAGTCCTCATTAACCATATCACGTTTTTCTGTTTCATAATTAGACATAATTTCATAAGGTGTATCGTCATATTCTTTATCAAATAATAAATCATCTTTACCATTGTCTTTCATTAATTCTTCCAAACTTTCATATTCTTTTGACAAATAACGTCGCCCACAATCGGTTTTAATTTTCAAAGGATTTGTATTCTCTCCCTCAATATCCATCTTTTTGGGTATATTGAGAACAAACATCATTTTAGAAAGCATTGCGTAAAGCAGTTTACAATCATCAATAACATACATTTTCTTTAATAATTCGTGATTATGTAAATCTTTTGAAATTTTTACCAATCCATACTCGACTACCATATTTTCACTTTCATTGTCTAATAGTTTTAATAATGATTTAATTACGTTTTCATTTGATTGCATATTTCGATAACTATTAAATACCACAGCCTTTTCGATAAAATCTTTTTTTAGTGATTTAATATTATCTTTAATGATATAACGAATTTCATTATGTTGAGTATAGGTTAAATCGTCATTATAAATCATAAAGGGTTCTAATTCTTTAACATAAGACACGTATGAATATTTTGTTTTCAGTAATTTGCGCATAATATTGATGACTGTTTTGGATTTAGGTATAATAGACTCTAAATATTTATTGTATTTATAATCATCATCAAAATTGGTGTCGTTTAGACTATAATGATTGACATTATTTAATTAATCAATACTAGAATAGTCTAATTCATTGTCCAAGTTGTCAACTACGTTCTCGATAACATCTTGATGTTTTGTGAATAACCTGAATTTACTTAGAAAGTTTTGATGGTAGTGGATACGATTAAGTATGTTTTCATTTTTCATATATAATTTGGAGAACTTCATTGCACTATATGGAAGACTGATGAACGAACATATTGACATTTGTTCTTTCGGTGTATTATTAATCAATACGGTTTGTTTTGATTCGTTATTTGTCACTTTTTTTATACCCAGATTATATTTTTGGATAACATATTGCTTGTATGACAAATTTTCTCCATCAAGTATGCTTGATTTAAAATCATCAATATTACTGATGATTGCTTCAATATTTACATTTATGTCTTGCGTTTTTAATATTTCATTTGAATCATATGGTTTATTGTATGGTTTAAACGTATCCGCTACCAAATTGTCCATTACGTCGGGATTGATCATTTGCTTTCCAACATAATATTTATGTTGCGCATCAGCCAATTGCATATACGATTGATACGTACTTGTATACGTGACATCATTGAGCTCCGATTCATCGTCAACCTCACAAATATGTTTTCGCATTTTTACAATTGGAATTAACCACTTTAAATGGTCATTCATATTTCCAACCGATTCTACTAATGGTTTGTAAAATGGTCCCTTTATTTTGGGCGAAACAACTACATTTCCATTTTTGAATTCTGAAAAATGAACCCGCAATTCTTTAAACCGTGTAATTAATAACTGAATATTATTTATAACGTGTTGATTGCGTTTCTCGTTTGGAATAGTTGATAACAATTCGTCCATTAAATCATTTACTTGTATTTCAATATCATAACGTTTTTCTTTTTCGTCGACTTCGACAATTTGTTTAATTGCATCTAATTTTTCACCAAATATAATTTCTTGTGATTCATTAATAAGTTGGCTTAATTTTTCGTCAATATTTTCTTCCTCAACCTCGATTTCCTGTTCGTCAGTTTCTTCGGCCTCCGATGTTTTTTCTAATGTCTCTAATGTTGGTGTATCTAACTTATCTTCATTCTCATCGATTACGGGTTTTTCGATTTTATCTTCAATATAAGCAGGTGCTTCTCGAACCTCTATTTTTTCAAGGGGAAGATGTTTTGGAATACCCTTGTATTCGAAATCAATATAAATGACTTCTAGGTCGGGATATTTTGTGAGTTCCATCATATCCTCCTCAATACTTGTAACCTGTGTTGTAAATATTGCCGGAAAATCGCCACCAAAATGTAAATTCAACCAATTCCCTAATTCAATATTGTTTTGTTTAATATATCCGTCATCTTCATTACGGTCTAACAAAAATATTTGTTTAATAGACTCATCTTTAAATGTATTATTTTCCAAGACCAGTGATTGTGGTGTACCATCATTTACTTTAATTAAATCTATAATATTGTTATCAATATAGTCTATTATAAATACATGTTCATGATACAAATCATTATTTGGACTATTTAATTCTATAATATCTCCCAATTTCAATATTAATTGTGTAGTCATATTGTTATATATATTGATAATATAAATAATATTTAAAATGTTTTTTTCTTAAATTCATATAAAAATTGATTTAAATAATACTTTATTAGTTATATTAAAGTGTAACGATGTCCGACCCAGTACTCGAATTAACGTCAGCCCCGGAGAATATTAACAACAAGCAGTGTAAATTTGAAGACCAGATATATACAATTAAAAATTATGACAGAAATATGGTATCGGACGCGTTTAATGAATTATTTGCATACAAAAGTGTAATTTATGATGAAACTGGTAAACTTTTATGCGTTGCACCACCTAAATCTATCGGTTATAACCAATTTATTTCGTCTTATGAATGTGATTCAAATATTGAAATTAGTGAAATAATTGAAGGAACAATGATTAATTTATTTTATCATAACGATAAATGGGTTATATCCACGCGCGGAGCAATTGGAGGGTCTTACTTTTATTTCAGAAATCAGTATTTTGTTGATATTCACAGTTCAGCTCGTCAAATTAGTTTTTATGATATGTTTATGGAAGCCTTACAAGGACACGATAATCAGGTGTTAAATGATAATATATTGATTAATAATATGGATAAAACATATTGTTACTCATTTGTAATGCAGCACCCAGATAATCACATTGTAATTCCGGTATCTTGGCCTCAGTTATATTTGGTTGGTGTATATAAAGTGGATAACATTAATAATAATAAATTTACTTCTATCAACAGGGAATGTTACGAATGTTTTGACTGTTTTAAAAATAGTGTTATTCGTTTCCCCAAACTATTTAAAACAAATGATAGTTTCCAGAGTAATTTGGATAGTTATTCCGGACTACAAGAACCATATACAAACGTCGGTATAATGATGTATAATAAACAAAGTGGTGTACGGTGTGCAGTTAAGACCCATAGTTATTTGAAGTTAAAAGAATTGCGCGGAAATAACCCGAATTTACAGTTTCAATATTTATCATTACGCCGCATGGATAAAGTGACTGAATTTTTATCTTATTTCCCGCGGTATAAGAAGCTGTTTTACAAGTTTTATGTTCAATATAAAGATTTTATGTTTAATGTACATCGCAGCTATATTGCGAGATACATTACGAAGAAGGAAAAATTTATTTCAAACAAATATATGCCTCATATTTTTAGAATTCATCAGGAAATGTTTGTCCCTCATATGTTAAAAGGTGAGAAAACTACAATTAAGTTAGACGACATATATAATTATTTCAAGGAACGTTCTATTGCGGAAGTATTATATGCACTGAACTATGATGCACGAGAATTGCACGATAAACAAATAAATATAAAGCACATTTAAACTCTTTTAATAAATCATAAAAATCATCTTTTTTTATGATTTTCCCGAACTTACACTAAATCTACAAGATTAGATATACTTAAAATAATAGTGTAAGTTCAACGAAATTGATTTGCGATTCATAATGATATTTTATCATAAACACTCAAAATACGAATCTATCACAATGTCATCTTGTTTGATTTGTTGTGAAAACTTTACCACAGGAGATCGGTCCGAAATACATTGCCAATGGTGCCAATTTTCAGCGTGCAGTACTTGCTGCAAAACTTACATATTAGACCAGAAAGCAACCGTTTGTATGAACGGAGCTAAAAATCCCGACGGAACGCACGTGTGTAGAAAGGTTTGGACCAGAAAATTTGTAATGGATAATTTGACTAAAAAATGGGTCGAACGTGAATGGAAGAGAATGAACTCCGGGGTAATGGTCGAAAAGGAGAAGGCCCTATTACCAGCAACTATGGCGGTATTAGAGAACAGAAAGGAGATCAAGGTTTTCAAGAACGAGGTCAATGAAATTAGCAAGGAAATTGCTATCCTTGAAAGCAGACGGCGGGCACTGAAACACCAAATCTCATCAGGTGGTAGTGTTATTACAACCAAAAATGCATCCATTGGACGTAAGTGTATGGCCCCAAACTGTCGTGGTTTCCTATCCAGTCAGTGGAAATGTGGATTGTGTGAGAAATGGACTTGTCCTGACTGTCACGTTATCAAGGGTCATGGTCGATACACCGATCACACGTGCGACCAAGATACGGTGGCAACAGTGAAACTACTCGACAAAGACACAAAGCCGTGCCCTAGTTGTGTGACCCCCATTCACAAAATAGAAGGGTGCGATCAGATGTGGTGCACTCAGTGCCATACTGCCTTCAGTTGGCGTCGGGGAACCATTGAAACTCGCATTCACAATCCTCATTATTATGAGTGGCAGCGAACCCAAAATCAAGGGGTAGCTCCAAGGAATCCGGGTGACTTTGAATGTGGTCGTAATTTGGCCGACCGTAACACCCTCAATTTCATTAACGAAACATTATCAACCGAATCTCTCTTTAAGAATTTAACCAACGATGATCTTGTTGTTCTCGAAACATTAAAAGAGAAGATTCCCAAAATCATTCGAAAAACAATACACCTTGAACAACACGATGGAAGAAAATTCGACACTACCAATCCAGTTGATAATGTAGACCTCCGAGTGAAGTATCTGTTGAAACAAATTACAGAGTCGCGTTTTTCAACTGGCATTCACACCGCCTATAAGGCATACGAAAAGAAGCAGGATATTCGAAATGTGCTCCAACTTCAATATCAAGGCGTAACCGACATCATTTATCGTTTTGCGGATGTATTGAAATCCCAAGTATGGGGGGATTATATTGATTCTCATCTCATTGCGAAACTTCTCTTGATTTCCAACGAAATAGATGAACTTACCAAATATTCGAATGAGCTCTTACGAGAACACTCAACTACGTATGGTTGTAAGAAATACTCCATCCGGTATGAGTCCGGGAGATGGGCAGTACTATATTAGCATAGCATAAGCATATTATTTTAAAACTAGTAACATTTTGTTTTTTATTGTAAAATATGACATTACTATTGCAAACCATTTTGGCCGGTTTACCGAAATGAATTGAATTCGCGGTAAGCATATTTCATATTTTTCTATTTTATAAAGCGTAAAATTGATTTGTTTACACAATTTATTATATATATATAAACAAAATTAACAAAAAGATGAACGTCAACCATTTCCGAATAACTCGGGATATTTACAAACATATATACTGTTTCATGCCTGGATTCAAGATTCACGCGCATCATAAAATGATTAAAGCGACAGCGGCAGACGATTTTGAGTTTTGGATGGACCGCTACGAAGCTATCGTAAAAATTAAGCGCAAGAATCAGTTGGTTATTGATAAAATGAAACTTCTACAAATTTCGGTTCGTTCGCAGTTAGAAGCGAAGTTATACCGCGATAGAATTGGAGATTATATGGCTCTACATTTGGCGTGTACAGAGGGTTATATGGATGTGGTGACTGTGCTACTGGAAAGGGGTGCAAATGTAGACGTCAAACATAGTGACGGATTCACTCCATTGCTGTGTGCGTCTGAGAATGGTCGCGTAGATATGGTCAGTGCCTTGCTGGATAATGACGCCGACGTTGATATGAAGTGCAGTAGCAAGTGGGAAAGTGCACCTCTACATTATGCTTGCCGGAATAGTCACATTGAGGTAGCATTGTTTCTTATTGAGAATGGCGCGGACATAAACGCAAAAAGCAGTGATGATTGGTCACCCCTGCACTATGCTTGCGGGAACGGTCTTGTAGAGGTAGTTAATGTATTATTGGAGAAGGGTGCCGACGTGACCGACAAGGGTACTAATGGACGGACTCCCCTGCACTGGGCGTGTAGAAAAGGTCATACTGATGTGGCGATTGCACTATTGGAGAAGGGTGCCGATGTGAACGCCAAGAACATCGATAAATATACGCCTCTAATTCTGGCGTGTCAGAATAGTCACGGGGATGTGGCGGTGACGCTGGTGGAGAATGGGGCAGACATTCACGTCGGGAGCTCTATTCACGGGTCCACGCCACTGAACATTGCCTGTGAGAAGGGTCTTATAGAGGTGGCCACGGCCCTTGTGGAGAAGGGTGCGGACGTGCACACCAAGACCAGTTATGGACGGACGCCGCTTCACAATGCGTGTAGATATGGTCTTACTGGTGTTGTAGTGGCGTTGCTGGAAAAGGGTGCGGACGTGCACTCCACAAATATTGACGGATACACGCCCCTACACAAGGCTTGTTGGAATGGTCATGTGGCGGTGGTCAATCTGTTACTGGAATATGGTGCGGACCCGCACGCCACTAACCGGTTTGGAGACACGCCCCTGATGTGGGCGTGTATGTATGGTCACGCAGCGGTAGTCAATGTGCTCTTGGAGAATGGTGCCGACGTGAACACCAATAACGTTGATGAACATACGCCTCTATTCTTGGCGTGTCGGTATAGTCGTGTGGATGTGACCAATACACTTCTGATAAATGGTGCAAATGTCCACGCCAAGGACAGTGAAGGAGGAACGCCCCTACATAATGCGTGTGAGAAGGGTCTTGCAGATGTGGCGCTTGCGCTATTGGAATATGGCGCAATTGTGAACGCCAAGAATATTGATGAAGAAACATCACTACATAAGGCGTGTAGTAATGGTCTTGTAGAGGTGGTTAACCTACTGTTGAAAAATGGTGCAGACCTACATACCAAGGACATTGATGGAGAAACACCCCTGCACCACGCGTGTTATAATGGTAGTGTAGATGTGGTCAATACACTATTGGATAATGGCGCGGATGTGCACGCAATTACCAATGATGGATGGACACCCATGCAATTTGCTCGCCAAGGCAATAATACAGAGGTTGCTGCTATACTACGGGATAATGGCGCACCCGTTTGAGCATTATCACGCTGACGATTATGTTAATTACAGACAGAGCAGATGGTCGAGCAAGTAAGTAGGAAATAAAAATAAATGTATTAGAAGTTATTAAATAAAGATGTTTTTTTACAAATATAAATATAATATGATTATATTTATTACAATGAACACCAAACCAAAAACAAAGAAGAGTGTAATTAGAAAAAAACAGGTGATACGTAAAATGCATTCAAAAAAAGGTGGAGGTGATGAAACACTACCGCCGCCGCCCGTTACTGATTATTCTAATCAGGATTTATCGAATAAGGATTTTAGCTCGAAAGATTTAAGAGGAACTAATTTTTCAGGGGCAACCTTATCAGGTGCTAATTTAACAGGTGCTAATTTAACAGGTGCGCGATTAGACGGTGCTAATTTAGCAGGCGCGACGTTAACAGGTGTAGATTTAGAAGGTGTGAATTTAGAAGGTTCGAATTTAGAAGGCGTGGATTTATCACACCTTGATTTAGAATCTTTAAATATGCAGCGGGTTAATTTACAAGACACTGAGCTTAACAAAGTGAATTTAACAAATGCGAATTTAACAGGGTCGAATTTAAAGTTTGCTAACGTCCAACATTCACTTTTAACTGGTGCAAATTTAACAGGAGCAAATTTAGAATACGCTATGTTAACAGATGCGAATTTAGAAGGTGCTAACTTAACAAACGCATATTTTAGAGATGCCGATTTAACTGGGGCTATTTTAACAGGTGCAGATTTAACGGGGGCTATTTTAACGGGTGCAGATTTAACTGGGGCAGATTTAGTTGATGCCAAGTTGACCGGTGCTGATTTAACAGGGACAAATTTAACAAGGGTCATTATTGACGGTGAAGAATTAATAGGTGCTAATTTACAAGGTGCAATTTTAAAAGGGACTAAGTTAATAGGTGCTAATTTAGAAGGTGCAATTTTAACAAATGCGAATTTAACTGGTGCCAATTTAACCGGGGCAGATTTAGTTAATGCGAACTTAACAAATGCGGTGTTAACAGAGGTGAATTTATCAGGGGCGAATTTAACACGTGCTGACTTTACTGGTTCAACCATGACAACCGTAATTGTTAATGATAATACAATAATCACTGGTGCCAATTTTACGGACATAACAGTCGAAAACGAATCTGTCCTCCGTCGTATGATTGATTCTCCAACATCAACATTACGAGCTCCAACTACTTCAACGCAAATCTGTTAAATTAACCAAATATGCCACCAACCCGTTTAATAATGGAAATTTGTCTAGTTATGATTACATACTTCTCGAAGATGTTAATTATTGCGAATATATTAAGAATAAAAATAACCTGTTGATTTTCTTTGGAAAACAAGTGGCAATTATTGATAGAGAAACACTTAAACCATTTATCGAGACGACCACGGCAAATCCCGATAATATTGTATACCGCTGTAAAGAGGTACAGGAAGCATTTCTACCTCGTGATTCAAATATTCTAAGCGGTCCTACGTTGAATATGACGGCAATCGGGTTAAATGGCGCGATAGTTCCCTTGGAATATTTGGATCAGGTAGTTAAAGGAGGTCATCAAATATTTATGATCGAACCAACTGATAATGTAAAGAAAATGCCAATTGCGTCATTAGGTACGCGATTGGGTGGAAGCGTAGTCAGTGCAAACCATTGTCAAGCAAATGTAAATAAGCAAATGTGTACTATATCTTATATAGAAAACCGCACATTGTTGGAAGCGTGTAAACCGCCCGCACCTAAAACTGGCGGAAAAAAGAATAAAACTATACGTAAAAAGAATAAAACTATACGTAAACGACGAAATACGCGTAAAAAATAAGAATAATAACCAAATGACGTGCAATAGACAAAATAGAAAAAATTGAATAAAAAACTATATATTATGTTTTTTATTCAATAAAAATGGAAACAATTAATCATATGACAAACGACCAAATGATGGATTTGATTATTAAAAATACATTGCGGGAAAATTATTTACTTCAAACTGGCGACAAATATGCAATAGAAAAACACCTTCTCAAATTATATAAACCGGTTGATTATAATAATATTCCCAGAACAGCATCACCAATGTAAATTAATTTCAAGGAGGAACGATAATACTTGTTTGGTCGATATTTGTTAATTCATCTATTGTTACGTGTTGATTATTTTTTAATATACGAATACCATCCCAATACGCATTGCATAATTTATTTAGTTTTATCATATATGACGCTGTATGTTTTTTGTTTGATTCTCCCATATTTTTGACAGAACTTCGCATTATTTCAATATTTTCAGCAATATATTCACTTTGAGGAAGTCGTGTTAAATCTTCTTTATAGTCTTTATTGAAAAAAAAATCCATACTATCTTCATTCATAACTGATTCATAAGGGGTTAATATATATTTATTCCAAACACGTACAGTAATTTTCGGATTCGCTTTACGTACGGTGCGAATTGATGTTGTACATTGTTTAATTAATTTGTCATCAGGAAAAATATTTTCCAGGTCATTCATAAAATCATTCATTAATGTATTAAATGCTTTTAAATAAGTACTTTGGTCGACCATATTATAATATAAAATAATAATTATTAGTTTTTAAGTATTTTAACTTAATAAGTAAAATTTGGGACATCCGGGGTTTGTGTATTGCCTAAATCTTGGTTACGTTGTTTTTCTAAAACATCTATTGTAACATCCCCGGCTATTTTGTTAGGATTATAATTATCGGGTGGTGTATGTATGGTCATATTACCATCACCTACTGGAACATAATTATATAATTGTCTTCGTCCACCAGTTCCTTTTGCACTTAGTTCATCGGGGGTTAAGTCGTAAAATGTAAAAGATTCTGACGTTACGTTATCTTTAACACCATTAAAACTATATGAATTGGGTTCTCCATTTTGTATTACTTCTTTACTTTCACCAGTAATTATTTGAGGATGTAAATAATCTATTATTTTATCACCAAAAATCATTCTGTAATTTTCTTTCACGTTCAAAAGTGCCGGAACACTTGCTAAATTAGGCGGCATAATCACTTTTGACCCATTGTTTAATAAAATGAATGTCTGGTTTGTTTGTTTATCTATTGCACGATTATCAATGCAAATAAAACTCACCTTTTCCTTTATTTGCGTTTTTGATAATACTTGAAGTATTTTTTTACAATGTTTACACTGATTGCTATAATATAATATATCCATTAAACTATATTATATTAATTATTTAATATTTTAACACATTTAAAGTGCAGCAGCGCACATTGAAAACAAGAGACGGTTCTGGAAATATACAAATAGATATGCAAACGAGCCCATTAATATAGCTCCAAATGTAGACTTCATATCTTCCTTACCAGTGACAAGGAGATATGTTGATGAAATAACCACAATAGAAAAGAAAATGAAAGAGATTATTGATAAATAATAGAAGAATACGCAATATTCTTCTCCAAGGGGGGCAAACAAAGTATCGTGTAAAGATGACATTATAAAGTATATAAGTATAAAAAAATGCTAAATAAATATATATATAGTATATTTATACATGAACAGTGAAATTACGTGGAAAGTAATTAATTCGCAATTCAAAGATAACTACCAATATTTAGTTCGTCATCATATTGAATCTTATAATCATTTTTTTAATGAGCAAATTTTTCAAATATTTAAAGAAAACAATCCTTTATTTTTAGGTAGTGATTATAACCAAAAATCTCAACAATTCAAAAACCAATGTATTATGTACTTTGGTGGCAAAGATGGTCGTAAAATATATTTTGGAAAACCAACAATTTACGATGGTAAGGATAATTTTCACAATATGTATCCAAATGAAGCCCGTTTAAGAAATATGAATTATGCAATGACTATTCATTATGACGTTGAAGTTGAGTTTATCACTATATTAGACGAAACAGAAGTTAAAGGTGGAAACAACACAGATTTCTCATCCTTTTCTAAAATTAATATGAAAAACGTCGATGACGCGATGAATAAATTCAAATTAGAGGGAGGAGCAACTGCATCTAAGCGCAAAACACAGCAAGATGTAGACATGACCGCAAGCGAAAGTAGTGAATTAAAAGAAACGTATAGTACTGATGGTAAAGTGTTAAAACGTACAATGACATTGAAAAAAATGTATTTAGGTAAGTTTCCTATTATGTTGCAATCCGATTTTTGCATATTGCGAGGTTTGTCAAAAGAAACGAGATTTTCAATGGGTGAGTGCAAAAATGACATTGGGGGGTATTTTGTGGTTGACGGTAATGAAAAAACAGTAGTATGTCAAGAAAAGTTTGCAGATAATATGTTATACATTCATGAAGCAAATGATGACACTTACTTATACAAAGCGGAAATACGTTCGATATCCGAAAATGTATCAAAACCTATGCGAAATATGTTTGTTGGCATAGTTGCTCCGGACAGTAAATATAAGAACAAAAATATAGTTGTTAATATTCCCAATGTGCGAAAACCAATCCCGTTATTTATTGTATTTCGAGCGTTAGGTATTATTAGTGATAAGCATATTATTGAACATTGTTTATGTAATCTTGAAAAATACGATTCATATTTACAATATTTTGAATCGAGTGTATATGATGCAGGCGCCATTATGACGCAACAAGCCGCGATTAAATATATTGCCACATTCACAAAATGGAAAACCACTGAATATACAATGGAAATTCTAAGTGATTATTTGTTACCCCATATTGGTGAAAATAATTACAAATCAAAAGCATTATTTTTGGGACATATGGTAAAATCTTTACTCGACCGTTTTATTGGTATTAAAACTGATATTGACCGAGACAATTTTAAGTATAAACGTATCGAAACCGTGGGTACATTAATGTATGATCTATTTCGCGAATATTATATTATTCAAATGAAAACCATTCATCTTGAATTTGAAAAACGATTATTATTGAATAAATCATTATATGAAAACAATTTAATCGGTCTGGTGAATCAGTTTTATGTCCAAATATTTGCTGACCGCGGTGTTGAATCGGGGTTTAAAAAGGCATTTAAAGGTAATTGGGGCGCTACTGCACATACCAAACGTGTGGGTATTTTACAAGAATTAAATTATTTAACCCACTCATCTATGATTAGTCATTTACGCAAAACAAATTTACATCTGGATTCCGGAGCAAAAATAATCGGTCCTCGTAAATTACATGGTAGCCATTGGGGATTTTTTGATCCGATTGATACACCAGATGGTGGAAACATTGGTATTCATAAACACATGTCAATCGGTGCGTATATTAGTAGAGGAATTAGTAAAACACATATTGTTAAATGGTTAAATGAACACACGAAAATAGAGCATATTGAAAATGTTTTCTTATTAAATTTGGATAAATTTACAAAGGTTTTTGTAAATGGCAGTATGAACGGTATTATAAGAAAACCATATGAACTGATTGATATATTTAAATTACATAGACGCAATGGTCTTATTCCAATTTATACAAGTATAAATTTCGAAATAGATGACAATTTAATTAATATTTATTGTGACAGTGGACGTATTTGTAGACCGATCTTCTACAAAGATGGAAAGAATATGTCGTTTGAAAATAAAACTGTATTGTCTACAATTGAGAAGGGCAAATATAAATGGAATGATTTAATTAGTGGGTTTAATGAAAAAAAAGTAGACAAATATCATCCAAATGATTACAATATGTATAATATGGAAACATTGTATGGATTAAATGAGTCTCCTGCAAAATTACAAACATTTATAGATAATAAGGGGATTATTGATTACATTGATAACAGCGAAAGTGAAAGTGCAATGGTCGCATTGAAATACGAAGATTATTTGGCAAATAAAGATAAATATACACATATGGAAATACACGAATCTCTTATATTAGGTGTAATGTGTAATTTAATACCTTATCCCGAAAATAATCCTGCAACCCGTAATTCTTTCTCTTGTGGTCAATCTAAACAAGCGACTTCATTAGTTCACACGAATTATCAATTACGTATGGATAAAAGTAACATTATATTGAACAATGGTCAAATTCCTCTTGTAAAAACCAGATATATGGAACATATTAATAATGAAGAGAACGTATATGGTGTAAATACAATGGTTGCTATTATGACATATACATCATATAATGTAGAAGATGCTGTACTTATAAATGAAGGCGCTCTTCAAAGAGGAATGTTTAATACCACCTATTTCTCTACGTATAGCAGTCACGAAGAAATAGAAATATCAAATGGACAGACGATTTCAAAAGTATTTACAAATGTGGAGAACGACCCGACAGTAATGAAATTAAAAGTCGGGTATGATTATAGTTATCTAGATTCTCACGGTGTTGTAAAAGAAGAAACCCGATTAAATGATAAAGTGATATTGATTGGTAATGCAATGTCAAACTCGGCCGAACCGGGTATCAAAATGGACAATTCCGTTAAAACTAAAAAAGGGCAACTGGGTGTTGTTGATAAAACATATATAACCGAAGGTGAAGAAGGAAAACGTTTATGTAAAATAAGAGTGCGTGAAACACGTATTCCCAACTTGGGAGACAAATTTGCTTCTCGCGCAGGACAGAAAGGTACTGTTGGTCTAGTAATTCCGGAAGAAAATATGCCGTTTATGAAAAATGGTATGAGACCTGATATTATTGTAAACCCTCACGCACTTCCATCACGAATGACGGTTGGTCAATTAGTCGAATCAATTACTGGAAAGGCGTGTGCTCATTATGGTGGTTTCGGTGACGGAACTGCATTTATTAACAAGGGTTCAAAAATAAAAGTAATGGGCAATATGTTAAATAGTGCCGGATATCATAGTTCGGGTAACGAAATTATGTATAATGGTATGACCGGAGAACAAATCGAAAGTGAAATATTTATGGGTCCTACATATTATATGCGCCTGAAACATATGGTAAAAGATAAAATTAATTTTCGAGCACTTGGTCCTCGTAATGTTTTAACCCGCCAACCTGTATCTGGACGCGCAAATGATGGTGGATTACGTATTGGAGAAATGGAACGTGATAGTATCATCTCACACGGAGCAACTGAGTTCTTAAAAGATTCGATGATGACACGTGGCGATAAATACAAATTCGCGGTATGTAATCAAAGTGGATTAGTCGCGATTTATAATCCTGATAAAAATCTATTTTTCAGTCCTTTGTTGGATGGCCCATTAAAATATACTGGTTCGTTGGCAGAAGATAATTTGCGTATTGAAAATGTTACACAGCACGGTAGAGATTTTAGTGTAATCAGTGTCCCTTATACGTTTAAGTTATTATTTCAAGAATTACAAGCAATGAATGTTCAACTGCGAATTATTACAGAGGACAATATTTCACAAATAGAGAACATGCATTATTCAAACAATATTAAAAATATTATGCAAAGTGAAAATGATGACATTAAAGAACTTATTACAGAACTTATTAGTAATACCAGAATGAAAAATATTCGTCAAAAGAAAGTGCAATCAACACCCCAAGAAGAGAAGGACGACCGTGATGAAAAACACCTCGATAAAGCAATCGTCGAAGTTGATAAACAATTTAAACGCATTTATTTAAAGAAATATCCCGAAGCATTGGATGATGATATTAAAAAGGCGCATAGTATATTTTTAAAAGAGGGAGTTATTATTAAACTGAATGACATACCACACACACCCGAGGGTACTCCTCCACCAGAATCCCCGGCAACGGCAGATTCTTATTATATACCAGTAACACCGGATGATTATGAACATCTTCCTTCCCCTGAAAAGAAATCAGTAACCGATTTAGATAGTCCCGATTTCGCACCAGATTTTGACGATATAATCGATAACCAACTAAACACTACTTACGAAAAAGGGGACAAAGTAAATTTCAGAGGTGATTTTAATGCAACCCGGGTATGGAATATCAAAAACGTAAGTGAAAAATTCATTACTATTGAAACCGATGACCAATCCGGTTTAGATGAAAATAACTATATCAAGATTGTTACACCGTTAGATATAAATAAAGTAAAAACAATACCACATAACGAACCGTATTCTCAACCAATATCGCAGATATCACCATTGGAAGATAATAGTCAAACAATGACCGGTGGAGCGCTACCCGCAATTAATTTTGCCCCAATATTTAATATGAATGGTGGAAACGGTGATACGGTTGTTGACCAACAGCCGACGGGAAAAATCCCAATGAATATAATACATAGTGGAGGAGAAACGAATAACGCAGTTGGAAGTGGATTTACACAACCGCCAATCGAGTCGGTTTTTTCAACAAATGATTTGACCAAAAATAACTTTACGGTGAAGAAGATTTAATTTTAATAACAATTAACAATTAACAATTAAAAATTGATTAATTTAGAGAATTCATAATAGTATTATATATTAGTATGAATAATTCCAGTGACAAGATACGCGCCATTTATAAATCTCGTTCAACATTGTTAGAATTGTTGGATAGGCAGGGATATAATGTGGAAGATTACGTCGAATTTAGTTTAAATGAAGTGGACGCCATGTTTACTAATGACCAATTGGACATGCTTTTAGAGCACAAAGATAATAGCAAAAAAACATACATTAAGTATTACACAAATGGAGGTCAGTTACACGTGCGCAAACTAACTGAAATGATTGACGAATTATATAATATCGAAAATGTATTGAATAAAAATGATGACTTTATTATAGTTTATGAAGACGACCCAAATGATACAGTGACAACAAATTTAAAATATTTGTATGACAATGAAGGTATATTTATTGTAGTTCATAATATTAAGTGATTACAATTTAATATTTTAGACCATAATTTAGTACCTATGTGCAGGAAATTAAACGTCATTGAAACCGATGATTTAATGAAAAAATATAATTTAAGCAATCTGGCTCAACTCCCCGAAGTTTCTCGGTTTGACCCTCAGGCGTTGGCAATCGGATTAAGACCGAGACAAGTATGTGAATATAGACGTGAAAGTAATACAGCAATTAATACAACATATTATCGTGTTTGTGTATAAATTTATATATACAATATATAAATGATAGATAAACCAAGTTTAAGACAATATAATCCATATAGTTTTTTTTACGTAAGTGCCATAGAAAATAATTATATGCCAACTGACAATAGTTGCAATACGTTAAATGGCAAAACAATGGAGAAGTTAATAAACACCGCAAATGAATATGCAATAAACGCAGACTGGTGGAAAACATATACCAATGAACAAAACTTACCATTAATTATAACAACTACGAATGATTTAAACGTATGGATAACCCAGGGAATACACACGAGTGTCAACGATGTGAATGCCCAAAATATTAAAACCCAATATGACCAACTAATTCTTGAAAATGATTCATTTAATTATGGTGATTGTTTTGAATTAGGTGAAAATGACGATATTATGGCCAATGAAGATATAATTAAACGTTGTTTAGATGCTAGTTTGTGTAGAAACAGAGACAGGTCCGGTGATTATTCAACAAAAATGAACCGTGATGGTTCATCAAAACAAAGATACGAGGATGTTAAACGTGAATTTAACGAAGAATTTATGAACTCTATTAATCTAATATTAGGATCATTAATTTTAGGGGGATTAATTTTTAAGCAATATTACAGTAAATAATAATATGATTATATTTTATATTATTATAACAATGTCTGATTATACTGTTGAAAAATGTACACAAAATAATATAAACAAAAGTATAGACGAAATCAGTCCACCAGAATGTATTCATTTAATCGATTATGTCCCAATAATTGGTTTAAAAATGTATGACCAAAGCAATAATGAAATAACAGAACAATACGGCGAAAATGAGTTAAATATTCACTCATCAATGGCATTTAACAGTGGATTAATTCACACTGAAATGGCGTCAGTTCAAGCTAAAGGCCGAATAGATGATAAATATATATTTTCAATTGTTCGCACAAGCGCAGAAACATATAATGATGAAACACCATTAAGTATTAAAAATCAAACACACAATACGAATGTATCAAGTAATGAAATTCAGTCAAATTCGAATCGCAATACGAATGTACCAAGTAATGAAAATCAGCCATATTCGATTCACAATGTGAATGTACCAACTATGTATATGTCGGCGAGCGTCGGGAATTTAAAAATGAACAATCCCCTTATCGTTTCTGATTTTTATTTTAATGTAACCAAAAATGATAGTCGTCGTATTGGACGTGTAGATTTTCACGTAAATGGTGAAAATTATGAAAACGATGTCAGCATCGATTATAAGACAGCCAACACAAAGATTCGGCCGGTAAAAGCACGCATTGATTTTAATATTGCATATAAGGACGTCAATGTAAAACTTAATTTTAAAAATCCTGAATGTTTGGGTTATTTAAAAAGCAGGAATAAGGGAAAATGTAGATGGATGTCTACCAGTACAGTAAATGCTATGTATTTTATGGATAGGGATGGAAATAAATATAGTAAAAATGAAGATAAAACTACAATTGCTAAGGGGGGCAATGACAACAACGAATTCAGTTTCACTATTCCAGCAAACACTGATTTGAACAAGTTTAAAATAGACATTGGTAATGACGGAATGACCCTTGACCGCATCGTTGCTGAATCAGTAGGTTCAAAATATTGGGACCCAACTATTGATGAGGACAAACGTAATCTTGTTTGGGTCCGCCAAAGGGGCTGGCGTAAAGATCTTACAAAGGGACAGGCTGATCAATTAAAAAAAGAACAACCCAGAAATGCGAAACACTGTTACCCCAGGTCAGGGCCAGATGTATTAGACCAAAAACCATATTTTGAAATACTTAATGAAAAAACATTTGATGGTACAGGAAAAAGTGACATTAAAATAGACAATAATAAATTTAAATGTGTTAAAGACCGCCGAGAACGTGCTTTCGAATTAGAAATTAATACTAGTTCCAACGAAAATACTATGATGTTGATGTCCACTGGTAAGGCAAGTAAATACAAGTGTTTTAATATTCGCCTTATTAATGGAAAAGTTGCAGTTATGGGTTATAACTATGATTTTACATTCGATTCTGATAGTTATGATGATTTACGAGATGGCAATTGGCATAAAATCGCGGTCGTTTATTCAAAACATTTACCAAGACCATATGAACATCTATTAAAAAAATATACTGAATACAAAGATAGATATTGTGTTATGTTATATATTGATGGACATTTTAAAGACATTAAATGGGATAAAAAAGAGTTTGATACACATGGAGATAATAATTATTTAGGTGTTTCTAATCATAAAGGTTCGGAATTTCGTTATATTGGTAAGATGAGAAATGTTAAATTCTACAAAGTTGCAAAAGATTTCAATTATCAATGTAAAGCTTGGCACAGAAACCCGTGGTGGGTCAAAAACAAAACACAAGAAATCGGGTGGGGTAGACCGCCGTGGGAGGCACGTATAAAGCGACTTGTCGAGCGCGATATTCCTATGAGGGCTATTATACGATTTGTTGATGACGGGGGAATTACTCTTGCAAGTAGTTATGTTGATATTATAGAAAATGCTGACGGAAACACATCTCATCGCTGTGAATTAATGATTACTGATTTTCCCGCGGGTATAAATGTTAAGGGTGTTATTATTGAACATCATAATTTATTAAATATTGATAAAATTTCGGCAAATATTATAGCAACAAGTAGTGATTTTTCAAGTGTTAACCGACTCGCGTGCACAAAAACCACAGAAAACCAACCGAGTGCATATAGTGCTCAATGGAATACAATCCAGTGTGACTTATCCAGTAAAATACGCATTACTGGTATTCAGTACGATGACCCAACCGAAGCGACAATCACAATAAAACTAACTAAACCTTTAAATATGTACCAATATGGTTTTGCTAATTCGAATTATCTCTACGATATGTATAACAAGAGTCAAAAAATGTCATCCCCTGATGGTATTGTTGGTTTGACTGATAATATTAATCAAGACGGGGGAAATACTCAAATACCGGAATCGCAAGTGGATAGTGATGGATTTTCCAATTATTTTGAAGCATTTAATTCAAAAGTAGAAGGGTTCAACACATTTACAATAGACGGTGCGCAACAACAAACAGAAATTAAACAATTACACAACACAGTACTAAGACAGCGTTCTAAAATGGATCAACAATTAGCCGAATTAAACAAGGAAAAAAACACTACTTATCAAGAACAAAAGAAACAATATGACCGCACCATGTTTGGTGGAATAGTTATGTCTATTTTAGCAACTTCATTGGCTTATTATACATTTACTGAAATATAAAAATAACATAATAATTTATAATATGTTATTCAAGCCATTTTGCGTTACAGAAGGATTTACGAATAGTTATAAAATCGATGAACGAAACCCAAATGACGCAAATGCAACTTTTAATTCGTATACAAATGTACTAACCAAGCGTTCGAAAATGGACCAACAATTGGCAGAATTAAACAAGGAAAAAAATACGATCCATCAAGAACACAAAAAACAGTATGACCGTACAATGTTTGCTGGTATATTTTTATCAATATTAGGAACAAGCGTAGGATATTATGTATTACAACACCTATAAATATAAAGGGGGGGGGGATGAATCATTTATATTCAGTTTCCATTACTTATTTTAGCAATTCCAATAGTATTATTGTATAACACAATTTACTTTGCTCAAATGTCATATTATATATTGTTAATTAATCTTAAAAATATATAAGATAATATATTATATTTATGGAGATAATAGAGTTAATACCATCTGATATAAGTTTTAATGATTTATCTCAATTACAAGCAAGAGACAAAAAATATATATACGATATAAGTTTTTCGAGCAATGATGGAACAAATATTGGTGCCAACGCGTTCACCGGTTCAGGTTTATGGGAAACTGCACAACGAAATAGTACAGGTAGATACCCGACATTAGCACTGTTAGATAAACCCGCGGGCACTACATATCCTACGTATGATATTTCGGCTAATCCATTACACGAAAATGGTGAATTTATTGAAATCGAGTTTAATGGTTTAAATAATAAACCGAGAGAATATTTTTTGACTCAGGTTGAAATATCATTTTTCGAGAATGACGGTGAAATGCGTGTAGGACACATAATGGGAGGGAGAGTCCAAGATTTAGATACCAGATATACAATGTTAAAAATGATGGGAGATTATAGTGTTATTGTTGATACTGTACATACAATTAGTGATATAACAAAGGCAACTGCATTTGCTAACCCATCTAACGCAGTTCAAAAAATATCTTCGGGATTTACAAAACCGTATTACTACCATTATAGTAGCGGTGGTTCAAATATTTATATTAAACATATAACGTCGTTACAAAATGATATAACAACTGATACAGTACCACCAATAAATGGTTTTGCATATGATATTTATCTTAGTTCCGGTGTTTATGGTAAAGATTATGAATTTTATACGTCTTTTAATGATGCCAAATATAACAGAAATCCGTTGTTATATAATGAAGCAATGAGTAAATGGCGCGCGATATCGAATGGTAATTGGACACGTAAATTAATGATGCTTTATGAGCACATGGGAGATAGCATACAATATGGTGCGGTAACGACCCATACGTACAATTTAAACCCGATTGAACCATATAGCAAATTCAGATTTGTATTCGAACAACTTAAAACCGGAAGCTCATTAAAAATAAAACAAATTAAACTAAAAGGAACGCGTCAAGCTTATAAAATTAATGCTTACGACGCACATTTAGAGCATTTTTCGAATTATGATTCATTTAATCAACTAAAAAATTCAGTTAGTTTTGACGAAACTAAAAATACTATAATAAATTTTAAGGATTTAGAACAATCACACCAATATTCTATGTTTCTAATCCCATCCGTTTTAGTATTTATGACAAGTATTTTAATACTTAAAAACAAAATTTAATATGATTGTATTTTATATAAATATGAATAAAATACAACCATCAACACTTATTGAGGGCTACGAAAGTGAAGAAGTTAAAAAATTTGCTCAACGTGGTGACGGTAATATGAATAAACTTCTAATTGACCAAACGACTGACTTGCGAAATAAAATAGATACATATAAAGAAAAATACAATAATCCAATGATGGACTTAGAAAATGGCGTATTCGACGAATTTAAAATTACATTCTCGAATACATCGACCGATAATAATTATACGTTTGATTTAACTGATGACCAATTACCGGTAGAACGAAAGACGAGTAACGGTGACTATGTCCAGTGGATTTCAGCAAATCAAGGAAAAGTTAAATTTGATGATTTTAAAACTAACCCGGAAAAATATTACATTGAACTAATAACAAAATCGTTCGATTTGAAAGTGTACGATGATTTGGATAGTGCGTCTTCAAGAATGTATGCAGATATTAAAAAGTATAGTTCGCTACGTGTGGTTAATACCAGTATTATTTTGGATAATTACACGAATGAACAAGGGACAGTTCAACCAAGTGTACGCTTTAAGATACATAAAATTAAAGACGCACATTTAAAGAAATATCATTATACAGGACCTCACGTAACTATTGGAGATAGTGATAAAAATAGTTTAGCAAATGCGTTATTAGAAGATACTAATGTTTATATTCAACAAAATGAACAAATATTTGCATTAGGTGCATTGACAATAGCCATATTAAGTGTAGGAAGCTATGTCATTTTTAGAAAATAAATATTTATATAGTATATAAATATTTAATGGGAGACACTTTTTATTTAACGCAGTTGGATAATTTAATTACAAATAAGCAGACTTATTTAACCAATATTATTGGTGCAGCAAATTCCGCTGCCAAAGGTACTGATACAACCACCAGTACATTGATTAATGATAAGGCTGATCTTAAAAATTGGCAAGAAGGAACACTCGTTATTACAACCGGTCAGGTCTCATATACTGGTTGGAAAGCCGCTGGTAATACTCGCGATTTTCTTGCTCAATATGAAGAAATGGAACAATCTAAGCCTGCTGAAAATCACGAAGCCACTTACAACACATATGGAGCAATCCGCCAAAACCAGAATGATTTGGATGATATTATTAAGCGTGAACAGAAACGTTTAGACGCAAAACAACAAACCGTGGACGGTGCTTTATTCCAACAAACCCGTCTTCAAACGCTGAACAATAGTTACCGTCTACGTTACAAACATTATTTGTATATGTTAATGATTGTTATTGTAGTATTAGTTCTTGTTATTGTGTTGAATCGTTTAGGACAATCCCTAACAATCATACCCGAAACAGTTATGGATATGCTATATATACTTGTCATTACTATTGGGGGTTTTATGTTATACTTTGCGTTCATAGATATGCGTCGCCGTGACCATATGGACTTTGAAAAGGTACAACTTAGTTCTCCCCCGGAAGACCGCACGGCCGCAGAGGATGGTGTTGCTCGTCGTAAAATGATTTCTGAGGGGGATTTACTCGGGCTATCATTGGATTGCGTCGGTAAAGACTGTTGTCCTGATGGTGCTGAGCCGCAAACACTCGCGGATGGAAGAACACTTCATAATGTATGGGATGAAGAATTAAACAAATGTACGATTAACATTAAAAATGCTGATGTAATCCCGAATGTGGGATTTACTACGATGAAACGTTCTGTTTTATACGAGCCACCCATCCCTTCATTTGGGTTTGCGCCCGCCCAAGATATTAAAACAATGGACAATGCTCATTATCTATAAAAAAATTTGTATTTATATTATAAGTAAATACAAATGGAACAATTTAGTAATGTTTTAGAAAATATAAAATATGATTTTAACGACTGGATTGATTATACGTTTTACAATAAAGAAGGTGGTTGTGGGCGAAAAGGCACCCCATCAAAAAGGCGTAGTTGTCGAAGGAAAAAAAAACATAAAAAACTTTCAAAAAGATACAAGGTACCATTGAACCTAGATAATAAAGAATCACACAACATTGTATTAAGGCACGACGATTTATATGGTGCATTTGGCGCAAAGGATAATCTTAGTAATGCGATTGAGAAAACGAAAAAACATTGGAAAAAACACGGTCTTAGTCAAAGACGAAACTATAAACAATGGTTTTATAATTTAGATGACCCGGCATATATAAAAGAAGCTGATAACAACTACACCGCAACCCAAAACAATGTAATTGCAAATGCAAATTATGAGTCGAAAAAAACGGATTTGGATAATATTGAAAATATAAAACAAGAAGCAACGGGATTGTATAATAAATACTATAAAAAGTTATATGTTACGGACCAATCAATTGGTCCTGATATTGCGGGTTTTCAAAATATTAACGAAGGGTTTGACTCGGCAATCACATATAAAAATGCTACTCCGGTTAACGATTATTCCAAGCCAACCTACGATGGTCATTTAAATGCAGATTTGGAAAAATGTCATCAGACGTTTGTTAATACTAATGCTATTGATGATGGTCAACTAATTGACACATATAGGTTGAATGAAGAGGATTATAAAAATAACTTAAATGATGGCGTGTTATCCTACGGAAATAATACAATCAATAATAATGGCGAGGCAATAAGTGATAATTTTGGAAAGTGTGTTGATGTGTGTAGAAGTATAACGCATTTAAACACAAATTTCCCCTATGCAACCGCCCAAGGAAATGGCATAACTGCTACATCATTAGGTAAATTTTGCATTAACACAATGAATCAAAATCAGTTATTTATACAATCGCAGGTAAATAAAATTGACAGTGATATGGGTGTTGTTAGTAATTTACATACAAAAACCATCGAGAATTCAATTGACCTAAGTAATATTGCATTAGATTTCAAGAAAAAATCATTAGTGGAAGATAAATATAAAATAACAGATATAATAGAGCAAAATGATGTATTGGATGATATTTTACTAGAAGATGGTAAAAACCATCTGGTATTCGATAAGACAAATAGTGATTATAGGGGTCAGTCCAACCAATTTAATTTTTATAATTCAAATATATTTATACACATTTATCTATTATTAGTTATGATTTATTCTGTTATGATTTTAATGGATTCGTCATACAAATTAACCGGAAAAATTATGTTTATTGTGTTTTTAGCTTTGTTTCCGTTTATTGCATTTTTAATAGAAAAGTATAGCTTTGTATTTTTCAAACAACTATATGATTATGTATTTAGATATGTATACGCCCAAGACGATTATTAAACCCTCAGATATTTGCAATGAACCTTTTCATATGACAATGGTGAGTTCTCGGTTTTAATTTTTCCAATGTCATAAATTCATATTTTCTAAAATAAACTATGAATTATTTTATATCATTATATATTAAATTAATATGGCACTATTTGAAGAATTCAACAAAATTAAAATCATCGGAATATTGTCAAACAATAATATTAAAATCGTAAATAAAGACAATCTACAAGCACTACCATATAATGAAGACACTATTGAGAATCAAGAAAATGATGACGATGATGATGCCGATTATGAGGTCGAAGACGAAACATTTATTGTAATACCAATTGACCCTTCGCGTAAACAATTTGCATTCTATAATGTTAAAAACGAAGGTTTTATTTATGTGGACGACAAAGAAAACGTAATATTTAAAAAATCAGATTCAACTAATTTATATAATGCCGGAATTTTTCAGGTGCGGTCCATCGATTCAACGAGCGTTTCTATTTTATCTACGAAAACAAATAAATATTTGAGGATACATCCTACTGATCCAAATAATAAAATTGATTTTTTTAATGATGTTCATTATGGTAAAGATTTTCCATTTGATTATGTTGATGGGAAATGGAGATTTGATATTGAAATAGAAGAACCAGATGACGATGATGGTTTTGAAGACGAATTAGGCGAAAACTTCGAAAATCACGGAAGTACATTTGATAAAATTTTTGCAGTATTAAGAAGAAAACAAGAACCATTTTGGAAGAAAAGTTCCAGTAAAGCGTTTAGTAAGAAAAAATGGTCAAAGGGTGTAAAAAAAATGTCAAAGGGTGTGACCAACATATTCAAAAAGAAAAA
>Ga0114994_10000034_pt1 | contig 68200 bp, 43 predicted proteins | sample ArcticOcean_MG_C_9_FD_87043 | JGI IMG/M metagenome (GOLD analysis project Ga0114994, IMG submission 87043) | Marine microbial communities from western Arctic Ocean - ArcticOcean_MG_CB2_152 | ecosystem: Environmental > Aquatic > Marine > Oceanic | place: Arctic Ocean: Canada Basin | collected...
GGAAGGAATATGTTATGCACAATAATGAAGTTAAAGCAACTCTTACCTTTAAGAATAAATGAAAAAATTACTTCTTTTTGCTTTACTAATAGTTTTTTCTTGTTCAAAGGATGCTGGAGTTGCTGAGCCTGCTCCTGTTCCAGTAGTACCTCCAGTTGTTGTAGTTCCAACAGTTCAGTTTGAATTAGTGGTTGATACTACCGAAGGAGGAAGTGTTAATACCTCAGGTGGAACTTATAATGAAAACTCCCCTGTTTCAATAACTGCTACTCCAATTGCAGGTTATGTATTTACTGGTTGGACAGGGAATGCAACAGGGAATGCAAACCCCTTGAGTGTAACGATAACTGGGAATGTTAATATAACAGCCAACTTTGCTCAAAGTATTTATTCTTTAACTGTCAATGTTGAGGGTGAAGGAACAGTTTCAGAAGAGATAATTTCAGCTGGAAAAAACCCAACGGATTATCTTTCGGGAAGTGTCATTCAGTTAACAGCTATTCCAGAAGAAGGCTGGGATCTATATGATTGGAAATCGGGTTCTATCTCAGACACAACCAGTCCTTTTGTTATAGAAATTAATGAAAGTAAAACAGTTACAGCTACTTTCGAGTATGAACTTTTTAATAGAGTAGTTGGAAAGTGGAAAATAAGAAAGAAGACAGATGATAAACAATCTTGGGCAGCATACAGTATGACCTTTAGAAGGAACTACAGCTATACGGTCAATACTACATCAGGAGCAGTTAATGGAACTTTTGATGTAAAGTCTAATACTGAAATAGAACTATTAGGTTACGGTAACATCTCTAGTATAAATCTTACCCAAAATGTAACAACCAACTTCTGGAGTAATTTTAATTTTAATATTAGTGTAACAGGAGGATTTCAAGGAACAGTGGAGAGTGAAGTAGATGATGATTATCAAGAAGGATCAAGTATTTATTTAGCTACTAATGGAGTTACGGTAAGGTGTGATGATGCAACTATTGGAGATACCGCAACTATTGGAGACAAAGAATATACAGTAGTAGATGAAGCGGGATTAAGAACTATGGTTGCAAATGATGAAGATGTTACTTGCGCTTGTACTTCTTATGTTACTAATATGCGTGATCTTTTTGCCAATAAAGAATCCTTTAATCAAGACATAAGTAGCTGGGACACTTCTAATGTGACGAGTATGCATTTTATGTTTCAAGTAGCAAATGCATTCAATCAAGACATTGGGGATTGGAATACTTCTAGTGTAACTAATATGGTAGGTGTGTTTAACGGTTCGGTTACATTTAATCAAGATATAGGAAGTTGGAACACTTCTAGTGTTACTGATATGAGCAGTATGTTTTTAGGCGCTAATGTATTTAATCAAGATATAGGAAACTGGAATACTTCAAATGTTACAAGAATGGCAGGAATGTTTTTAAGTGCTATTTCATTTAATAAAAATATTGGAGGCTGGAATACCTCAAATGTCAGAGGGATGAATCAAATGTTTAGTCAAGCAAATGCATTCAATCAAGATATAGGAAATTGGGACACTTCTAATGTAACTACTATGAATCAAATGTTTAAAGGTGCCGTTTCCTTTAATCAAGACATAGGTGACTGGGACACATCAAATGTGGTAAATATGGGTATTATGTTTGATCAGGCAACAACTTTCAACCAAGACATAGGAAACTGGGATACTTCAATTGTAACTGATATGGAGAGTATGTTTGATCGGGCAAAAGCATTTAATCAAGACATAAGCAATTGGAATACTTCTAATGTTACTAATATGAGGGGGATGTTTATTGTTAGTGTTTTTAATCAAGATATAGGGAGTTGGGATACTTCAAGTGTAACTGATATGAGTTATATGTTTAGTAGTGCAACAGCATTTAATCAAGATCTAACAGGTTGGTGTGTATCAAATATTACATCAGAACCTGAAAATTTTGCAACTAATAATTCAGCACTAACAGATGAAAATAAACCCGTCTGGGGAACGTGTCCAGATTAGGCATATCCTCTTCAGTAAGTTCAGGTATTTTTAATTCATTACTTTTAAGTTAAATATATACGCTATGAAAAATATAATCTTAACTATTTTATTTCTTCTTAGTTAAGATGTTTTTGGAAAAAACATCTTATTTCAATTTGACAGTCTTTGCGAGTATGACATCTATCTTTTTTTCATATTGCCAAACTACAACTTCATTGGATACTAATAACTTAAGTCTAGAATCAAGCCCCTATCTTTTACAACATGCGCAAAATCCTGTGTTTTGGCAACGCTGGAAAAAAGGTGCTTACAAAGAAATGAACACAACGGATAAACTTCTCATAATTAGTTTGGGGTATTCAAGCTGTCACTGGTGTCATGTAATGGAAAAAGAAACTTTTGAAGATATAAATGTAGCAAAAGAGATGAATGAAAACTTTATTAGTATTAAAGTTGACCGAGAGGAAAATCCTGATGTTGATAATATATACATGACAGCTGTACAAATGATGACCGGAAGCGGTGGGTGGCCGCTAAACGTAATATGTTTACCAGATGGTCGTCCAATCTATGGGGGAACGTACCACTCTAAAAAACAATGGCTTGAAATCTTAACTAAGGTGCAACAGCTTTATACCACTAACAAAGATAAATTGATTGCATATGCAGACAAAATTGAAAAAGGAATTCAACAAGTAAACTCAATTGAAATTTCTACAAAAATAAATAATTTCTCACCTAAATTATTGGAAAAAGAAATTACACTTTGGGAAAAAAAGTGGGATGAAAATCATGGAGGAGAGAAGCAGAATCAAAAATTCATAACCCCTGTAAAGTTCAATTATATTCAGCAATTTCAGGCACTGACAGACTCTCCTAAAGTAACAATTTATCTAAAAAACAGTTTGACTACTATTGCTAATAGTGGTGTTTATGATCACGTCGAAGGAGGTTTTTTTCGATATAGTATTGACTCTTCCTGGAATATTCCTCATTTCGAAAAAATGCTTTATGACAATGCACAAGTTTTAGGGTTATACTCTAATGCGTTTAAACAGTTTCAAAATCCACTTTTTAAAGAACGTGTATATCAAACCTTTAGTTTTTTAAAATCTCGAATGTTTAACAAAGATGGAGGCTATTATTCTGCTATAGATGCAGACAACAAAGACGGAGAAGGGCAATATTATTTATTTACTAAAGAAGCGATTCAAGAAATAGTTCAAGAAGATTTCGACCTATTTATAGACTATTACAGGATTGATCTTAATGCTCCTTTTGAAGAGCAATATTTCTTACTAAAGAAAAATATAATTAATTCTGTTTTTACAGAAAAGCATAAAACTACAATTGCTGAATTAGATCAAAAGAATAAAGTGTGGCTTAAAAAATTAAAGACTAAAATGGAAAAAAGAGATTTCCCAACTATAGACACAAAAATCATCACCTCATGGAATGCTATGTTGGTAATTGGACTTTCAAATGCATATGAGGCCTTTAACGATGATATATTTATAGAAGAGGCAAAATCTTTATATGGCTTTTTAAAATCAAATTGTTATAAAAAAACTAAGTTTTTTCATACATTTCAAAATAAAAAAACTAAAATTGAAGGTTTTCTCGAAGATTATGCCTTTATGACAAAAGCTGCATTGTCTCTCTATAAAAACACCCAAGAGATCTCCTATTTGAATGATGCACAAGAGTATACCAAAACCATTCAATTAAAATTTAAAGATGGATCATCTCCATTTTTCACATTCACTGAGGAACCCACCCTAATCTCAAAAATAATAAGCTTAGATGATAGTGTAATCCCATCTTCAAATGCTATAATGGCTGAAAATCTTTTGACCATTGGACATTTAACAGGAATCGATGTTTATTTAGAGCAATCAAAATTGATGCTTCAAAGTATGTTTTCTTATTTTGAAGGAGGAAGGAGTAGCGATTACACTTATTGGGCTAAGCTTTTTACAAAGTATGCTTATCCCTATTATGAAGTAATTATAGTTGGACCCAATGCATTATTTATGAAGGCTGAATTTCAGAAACACTATCTTCCTAATGTTTTATTTCAAAGTAGTAACATAGGCAGTAAACTACCTTTACTAAAAGATCGGTTTTTTAAAGGAGAGACTTATATTTATGTCTGCCAAAACAAAGTTTGTTTACGTCCTGTTGAAACAATAAAAGAGGCCATTGATCAAATTAAAAGCTTAGAAAATTTACAATCTTCTCAGAAAACTGTAATTCCTTTTTTTAATAGCATTCCTATAAAAAATTAAATTAATTAAGGAAATATCTAAAGAGCTTGAAATTTCAAAAGAAGCGAAAAAACAAAATAAGTGGGAATTTTTACTTTCTATTCAGCCTTTAAGGTTTAAGGGGGGAACTGGTTCTCCAGTTAATGCAGTAGCTGTTTTTTAAAAAAAGTAATATTACAAGCATATCTTCTTCTTTTAATTCAGGTGTTTTTATAATTGGGTTTGAACTTAATTGAATCTAGCGAGTATGACTTACTTATGTTTCTGCCAAGACTTACTAAATACCAAAAACAATACACCACAAAGCAGCCAAGCAGGAAGAGTTACAAAAGATAAAAAGACATCAAATTGAATTGATATAAAGTAAAATATACCAAAACTAATAGCCCAAGCCCAAAAAACCGATTTGTTAAAAGAAAGATTAGCAGCTTCTGCATAATTTTTAATTATACCCACCTTTTTATGAAAAAAATGCTCAAACACGATGATGGCTCCGAAAGGTGCCAGGATAAATCCATAAAGCGCAACAAAACCTAATAATTTCATGGCGAATGCAGGAAATAGACCAGCTATAGTTGCAATAGCTCCAGCCAATATAGTCGCTTTTGCAGTGGATAATTTTGGTAGAATAGCTTGAAAAGCCAAACCAGCTCTATAGATGGTAGGGTTAGCCGTAGTCCAACCAGCTAGTACTACAGCAATAATTCCAAAAATACCAATCGCATTATTTGCTAAAGGACCAGGAGCTACAGGAGGTGCATCGCCTACACTTAAAAAAGCATGAGCCTCTGGAGATTTTAAATATACAGCATATAATAAGGCCGCGGCTATCCATGCCATATAGTGACCAACGTACATGCCAGCAGCGGAAGTCCATCCTGCTTTTGCTTTTTTAGCAAATCTAAATACTGATAAATCTGACATACCAATATGCATGGCACCATTAGCAAACCAGGACCAAATAACCACATGCCAGAAGGTAAATTTAATTTGACCCGGAAACGGTTCAGAGCCTTCACCCCAAATGTTCCAAAAATCAAAAAAACTAGTAACGTTCAATTGGTTTAATGCTACAATACCACAAGCTATAAATGCTATAACAATTATGGGAGACATCCAGTTAGCTGCTTTGGTTACCGTATCGTAACCACGTGCAGCAATAATTGATATTACAGCACCAATAAGAATAACGATGATAGCCCAAGTAAGGCCATTGGGCATCGTATCGGTTAGTTTGGGCATGGGCATGTCAAATGGAACACCAACAGCAGTAGCAGAAACGGTTATCATAGATCCGGCTAAAAAGCAGAATAAAACACCATTGGCAAGGTTATAACCTGTTACCAATTTTTTGCCACAAATTTTTTCTAATTGAAAATATAAAGTCAATCTATTTTTTACGGCAATTTCAGCAGTTAAAAATCGCCAGCTTAAAACAGCTAGTAAATTACCAATTAATAAACCAACAATTAGATCGAAGGCACTAACACCAGCAGTTAAAAATAAAGGGCCAATCATAAATTCAGTCCCAGCAGCGTGTTCGCCGGCATACATCCCTATAAAACTTTTCCATCCTTTAAGTTTTGATTGAGATACAGGTGTTCTTTCAAACTCACCACCTGCTATCTCTTCAATTACCTCTTTTTCAATATCAAAAATTGTAATAGCTTTTTTTTGTTTGCCCATATTTTAAAGTCCTGTAGCTACTGTGTTCTTTCCTCTTTCTTTAATTAAAGTGTCACGAATATTTAACGAACGGTAAGCATTAATAGGGCTTAATGCACCACCGCTACTTAAACGGACTTTTTCAAGTAATGATCTTACATCTGTTCTATAAGCCCCTTGTAAAATTTCTTGACATTTAACCACATCATTATTTAATTGTGCCACTTTTAGTTCTGCTTGATCAATTAATAATGCTTTGGCATAGGCCTCTTGTATAGCTTCTAAAGATTGAATTAAATCTTCTAAAGGATCTTTGACGTTATGGCTGGCATCAATCATCCAATTCAAATCTGGGTTTTGTGGATTATTTTCCATACCATAAACCAGTTCATTAAAAATTAAGAATAAAGCATAAGGTTTTATACTTCCAACGGTTAAATCATCATCTCCGTATTTACTATCGTTAAAGTGAAAACCTCCTAGCTTTCCTTTCAATTGTAAAATAGAAACAATTTGCTCGATATTGCTATTTGGCAAATGGTGCCCTAAATCAACTAACGTAAATGCTTTATCTCCGCATCCGTTAGCTAACATTAAAGATGCTCCCCAATCTCGAATAACTGTACTGTATAAATTTGGTTCGTAGGGCTTGTATTCGATTAACATTTTCCAATCATCTGGCAATCCCATGTATATATTTTTTAAGCTATCTTGTGTGTTTTGAAAAGCTGTTTGAAAGTTGTTTTGACCGGGGAAACAAGAGCCATCCGCCAACCAAATGGTTAAGCATTTGGAGCCTAATTTGTTGCCAATATTAATGACATCTAAATTATGCTGTATAGCTTGCTCTCTAACAGCTTGACTGGTATTGCTTAAAGACCCATATTTATAAGTTTCTATAGCATACTTTTGGTCTTGGAAAGTATTTGAGTTTACCGAGTCAAATTTTATATTTAAAGCATCAGCTTGTTCTATAATGGCGTTATAATCTGAAGGAATATCCCAAGGAATATGAAGAGAAACAGCACCAGCCGTTTGAGTAAGGCTTTGTAAAACACCAACATCTTCCAGTTTTTGTTCCAAATTTGAAGGTTCCCCATAAAACGAAAACCGCCCAAAACGTGTTCCTCCAGCACCTAATGCCCAGCTTGGAATGGCCACTTGGAGTTCAGACAGTTTTGAAACAATATCTGAAACATTATGACCTTTTTTACTTAATTTATTTGCTAAAAAATCAAAGTTTTCAATATGATTTTTTAGGCTATTCTTATTTAATTTTACAATGTGTTCTTCTTTTATTTTCACGCTTATTAACTTTTTTATTGAATAGAAACCTCCGAAAGTATATTTCAAATTTATGAGAGTTTTTTAATTTTTAAAATAACTCAAGCTATTTATCAGTTTTCATCTTACAAAGGCATTGGCCATACCTTCATCAATGAAGACACAAGAGCTTGACTTATTAGCCCCACAATTAAAATAAATATTAATTTTTTTTAATTTAATTTCATTTTACTTAAGTATAATTTCAATTAAAGTGTGAATAGGATCTTTTAATAAATTTGAAACATCAATAACTAATCCAAACTTATCATTTCTAAATGATAGGTTTTTTTGTGAATCAACATGTTTTATACTTTTAATTTTAACCGGTCCATTTTCAATATGAATTATATTCAAATCTGGATTTAACAAATGTAAATAGACTGTTTTACCTTTTTGAGTGGAAACAAAATCTTCATTAGGAGGGATTGGCCCTTTTCGAGTTCCATAAATGGTAAACCCATTGTCTTTTAACCAAGTTCCTATTGATTTTAAAGATTTTTGATGTTCAGGCTGAATTTTACCATTTGGCATTGGCCCAACATTTAAAAGCAAATTACTTCCATAGCCGGCAGCTTTAATTAAATAATGAATCAATTCTTTATCCGTTTTGTGTTTTCGGTCCTGTAAGTTAAATCCCCATGATCCGTTGATCGTTTCACAAACTTCCAAGGGGACAGAACCAATCTGATCTAATGCTGTGCCCCAACCAGTAGTGTTTTTTCCAGGTAAATCTTTTTCAAACATTTGAAAATCCTCTCCATCAATCACCCCAATGTGATGATTGTTTCCAATTAAAGCTTGAGGTTGCAATTCATGTATCATTCCATAAATTTCTTCGTAATTCCAATTAACCTTCTCTTTACCAAAATGTTTTCCGTCCCACTCTTTTTGATCCCAATGTCCATCAAACCAAATACCCCCTATTTCCCCATAATTAGTTAACAGCTCCTTCAGTTGAGCTTTCATGAAATCAATATAATCATCCCATTTACCTTCTCCTCTTCCTTGAATACCTTCTCCTGTTCTACCTCTTGGAAAATAATCATCACGATTCCAGTCTAATAATGAATAATAAAAAAATAATTTAATTCCTTCCTTACGGCATTCTTCAGCCAAGGCTTTTAAAACATCTTTACCATAAGGTGTTTTATCTACAATGTCGTAATCCGTTACTTTAGAATCAAACATAGAAAAACCATCATGATGTCGGCTTGTGATGGTGATATATTTCATACCAGAAGCTTTAACCAAAGACACCCATTCAGAAGGGTTGAAATCAATAGGATTAAAAAATGAAGGTAATTTTTCGTATTCTTCAATACTTATATTCTGATTATTCATAACCCATTCACCATCACCCAAAACACTATAAACTCCCCAGTGAATAAACATTCCAAAACGGGCGTTTTGAAACCAAGTACGTGCCTCTAAATTTTCAGGGCTAGGTTGGTATTTATGTGCTTGACTAAACAGACCGCTTGTACAAAAATAGAATATAAGAAAAAGTTTATTGAAAAAATTTAAAGTTTTCATGATTTAATTATTAACTACTTTTTTTATAAAGTTTCGAAAGTCGAATTAGACTAAAGATATCAAATTTTACTAAATTTAGTATACTATGAAAAATCTACTTCTTGTTCTACTCTTTGTTACTTATAATTTCTCTTGAACAGATTAAAAAATGAAAAATCTGTATATTATATTAGGCATTATGATTATCATAAAATGGTCAACTTCTTTAGAAGTCTTGTAACGGACCTAAGGGGGCAAATATTGGCTAACCATGTCCTCTAATTAAGTTTAGGATTATTTCGTTATATTTAATCATCTTTTGTTCAATACGATGAGAAAAATCACTTTTTCTATATTTATTACATTTAAGGAAGTCATCACAATGAATTAACTCTTTTTAAAATGAATGAAGAGAAAATAACAACAGAAAGTGATATTATGAAACTTAGTGCAGTTTTGATGCTGATATCTTTGTTGTATATTTCATGTAACAGACCTAAGCAACAAGGCGCTATCCAAAGAAGTCCAAACATTATTATAATAAATGCAGACGACCTAGGCTATGGCGATTTGGGATGTTACGGATCAAAATTGAATAAAACACCCAAGCTTGATGAAATGGCTGAAAACGGGATACTACTGGAAAGTTTTTATTCTGCATCAGCCATGTGCTCACCCTCAAGAGCTTCGTTGCTTACAGGATGCTATCCTCAGCGTGTTGGCTTTGGCAGGTTACCCAATGAAATCGGGCATGTGTTACTTGCCGGAGAAGCTACTGGCCTTAATCCATGGGAAATTACTATTCCTGAAATATTAAAAACCAAAGGTTACAAAACAAAAATGATTGGAAAATGGCACTTGGGAGACCAGCCCCAATTTCTTCCTACACGACAAGGTTTCGACAGTTTCTTTGGCTTACCTTATAGTCATGATATTGCTCCTGATCATTATAATAGCCGATTCAGTTTTCCGCCTCTGCCATTATTGTCTGATGAAATGGTTATTGAAGAAAACCCAGATAGGAGCCAGTTGAATCAGCGATTTGCGCAGGAAGCCATTAAGTTTATAAGAAATAATCAAAGCCAGCCTTTCTTCTTGTACATGGCATTAACAATTCCGCATGCACCATTACTCCCTCCGAATGAATTTCTTAAAAAATCAGATAATGGACCCTATGGTGCCTATGTTGAATTACTAGATTATTGCTCCGGACTAATCCTTGACGAAATAAAGAAAAATGGCATGGATGAAAACACTCTTGTTGTTTTTACATCAGATCATGGGGCATCTCTAAGTAAAATTCAGCCTGGCAGTAATGGAGTGCTTCGAGGTCAAAAAGGAACAACTTATGAAGGAGGAATGCGTGTCCCTGGCATTATTCAATGGAAAGGGAAAATAAAAGCTGGAAGTGTTAGTAACGAACTTATTACACAGATGGATTTATTACCAACAATAGCTTCATTGGCAAATGCCACACTTCCCCATGACCGCATTTATGATGGCAAAGATGTAAATAATCTGCTTTTAAATCCAGATGAAAAAATAGATGATAAAGTGTTTTTCTATCGCTGGATGGATGAGCTTCATGGTGTAAGGTCAGGTAATTGGAAACTGACAGTAAAAGTCCCTCGTAAGCCAATCTTTGACAAACCAGCCCTCTACAACCTTTTTGAAGACCTTGGCGAAAATCATGATGTCGCAGACCAATATCCTAAAATAGTCGAAAAACTGATGAAATTAATAATAGATAGTCGGGAAGATTTAGGTGATGTCTCTACTGGTATAAAAGGCATAAATAATCGGCCGCTGGGCTGGATAGCCAACGCAAGGGCATTAGTAAGTGTAACTGTAAAGCAGGACTAAAGGATAGATGTTACAGAAAAACCCTTCAAATTTTTAACTCCTTGCTTTGGTGCTTGCTATTCCGGAATGAAACACCAAGTTTTGAATTTTGCTTTACAATAAATGTTTATAAAGTTTTTCTGTTTTTTCACAACAAATTTGCTCCATCACTTGTAATAACTGTTGTTTCAATATTGAAATGGTATGATCTCCTCCTTTTTTCCCTAAAGCCGAAACGCCATACATAAAAGACCGCCCTAAAAAAGTAAAATCCGCACCACTAGCTATAGTCCTTGCAATATCAGGGCCAGAACGTAAACCACTATCCATCATTACTTTAATTTCTTTTCCATATTTTGCAGCAATGCGCTTTAACGGCCTTATAGAAGACTCGCCTGCATCTAATTGACGTCCACCATGATTAGAAACTATGATCCCATCTAAACCTAATTTAATAGCTTTTTCTGCATCTGATTCATTAGCAACACCTTTTAACACTAATTTACCTTTCCACATATCTCGAATAGGTTTTATTTTTTCCTCATTAAGTCGTCCAGAAAAGGTTTGATCCATAAACTTGCCAAGTTGTTTTAAGGCTATACCTTTTGGCATGTAGGGCTTCAAGGTTTCAAAACTAGGCTGCCCATGTTTCAAGGTATTTAAAGCCCATTTAGGTTTACCTAAAATTTGAAATATATTTTCAATAGATATTTTAGGTGGCATTGCCAATCCGTTTCTAATATCTCTTGGACGAAATCCAAAGGTTGGAACATCACAAAGAATTACAAGTACCGGACACTCTGCAACCCCCGCTCTTTTTATAATATCATCTCTTAGTCTGTTTTCTGTTGGGTGATATAATTGAAACCAAGCCTTTCCTTCGGTGATTTCAGCAATTGTTTCTATACTGCTGGTAGTTACAGTGCTTAAAATAAAAGGAATATTGTGTTCAAATGCTGCTTTAGCCAAAATTTCTGGTGCTTTAGGCCACATAAGCCCTTGTAAACCAACAGGTGCTATTCCAAAAGGCGCATCATAGGTATGGCCAAAAAGCTCAGTTTTTATATCTGAACCCGTATGTTTGCTTAAATAATGAGGAAGCAATTCTATATCACGTATTTCTTTCGTGTTTTTATGAAGATTAACATCTTCATTACAGCCTCCATCTAAGTATTCAAAAGCAAATTTTGGAATTCGTTTTTTTGCTTTTGCACGCAAGTCTTCTATTGAAGGATAATTAGTGTTAAACTTTATTTTTTTCATGTTTTTTGACATATTTATAAATAAATAATTTTCTAAATCAATTTACGAAAAGTTTTTCCTGCTGATTCATCTAGAGTTAAATTCTGTACTTGACTTAACTTGATTGTTAATATTTGCTATTGACATCCCACTCTTTACTTTTTGGCTTTAAACCTAATTCCTCCAGCTGATTAGCATTCAATTAGGTAGTTAAATATATTAATGAACTTTCCAAGTTCTATATCCATAAATTGCAATAAAACAAAAACAAATAAAAGGTAGTATGAATGAGATGTTAACAGCATCAAATGTTCCAATATTTTCCATGTCGATTATGGATCCCTGTAAAACAGGCATTAATGCACCTCCTACAATTGCCATCACTAATCCAGCGGCGCCTAGTGTTGAATCTTCTTCACTTAAACCGTGAAGCGCAATTCCATAAATTGTAGGAAACATCAAAGACATAAATGCTGAAGTTGCAATAAGTAAGTAAAGACCCTTTATACCTTCAATCAAAATAACACCAGAGGTAGTTGCCATAGCACAAACAGCAAATATGGTAAGCAATTTTCTTGAGTTTATGTATTTCATTAAAAAGGTACTGATAAATCTGCTAGACAAAAAAATAGACATAGCCACAATATTATAATTTTGTGCTGCAGCTTTAGAAATACCCAAATTACCTGCATATTGAATAATAAATGTCCAACACATAATTTGTGAAGCAACGTAAAATAATTGAGCAAAAACGCCTTCACGATATTTACTATTTTTAATCAATCTTTTAAAAGAATTTATTGCACTTCCTGGGTTATCATTCTTAGCACGTTTAGGCATCTTTGAGATTGAAATAACACCTAACATTATTATAACTACAACTCCAAGAATAACATATGGGTTTCTAATAATTGCTAAATCATGTGTCCTTATAACTGCCTTTTGAACTTCGTCTAAAGATTTAAAAATCAATTCTCCCATTTCATTTCTTTTGTCTGAATCTAAAGCTGTAAGAATAAATTTAGATGCTACAAACATGCCGAAAAGAGAACCAATGGGATTAAAAGCTTGTGCTAAATTTAAACGACGGGTTGCCGTACGTTCATCACCCATTGACAAGATATATGGGTTTGCAGTTGTTTCTAAAAATGCCAACCCAAAAGTTAAAATATAAAGAGAGATTAAAAAGAACCCGAAAACCTCATACTTAGCTGCTGGAAAAAACAATAAAGCACCAAAGGCATAAAGTGCAAGCCCTAAAAGAATACCTTTTTTATAAGTATATTTTCTAACAAAAAGTGCTGCAGGAATAGCCATAGTACCATATCCTCCATAAAATGCAAATTGAATTAATGCTGCTTTTGCAGTAGAAATTTCCATTATAGAACCAAATGCAGCTACCATTGGATTGGTAATGTCATTTGCAAAGCCCCAAAGAGCAAATAAAGAAGTTATTAAAATAAATGGAACTAAAACTTCTTTTGAAACAACAGGAACTCTTTCTTTACTATTCATTCACTTTTTTGTTATAGATTAATAATTATCTTACAAAAGCATTTGCAACACCACCATCAACATTGATGATATTACCTGTACTCTTGTCTAATATAGCAAGGAATGCAAATACACTGTTCGCTATATCTTTAGGAGTAATCATTTTGTTTAGTAAATTTCTTTTAGCATAATACGCAGGAAGCTCTTCTACAGTAATGCCATAAGCTTTTGCTCTACCTTCAGCCCATTTCCCTTTCCAAATTTTACTTCCAACGATAACACCATCAGGATTTACTGTGTTAACTCGAACATTGTCTGGTGCGAATTCCGCTGCAAGAAGTCTAGACATATGCAATTGTGCGGCTTTAGCTGTGCCATAACCTAAATTATTAGGACCTGCAACCAATCCGTTTTTACTTGCTATATTAACAATATTACCCCCTAATTTTTGTTTTCTGAAAATAGTAGCAAAACTTTGAGCTAATAAAAATTGACCTTTTACTAATACATTTTGCAATAAATTCCAATCAGCTAGTGTTGTTTCTTCTATTGGCTTAGAAATTGCTAAACCTGCGCTATGTACAATAATATCTACACCACCAAACTGAAGACATGCTTTACTTAATGCATTGACAATAGATTCTTTATTAGTAACATCACAATTGCAAGCTATGGCTGTATCTGTATTATAAGCTGCAGTTGCCTCCTTAAGGAAATCATCCGATATATCAGTAAATACCACATTAGCACCTTCTGCAATTAATTTATCAGCAATAGCTCTGCCAATACCTCCACCAGATCCAGTAACTAAAGCTACTTTTCGTGACAACGGCTTTTCTTTTGGCATACGTTGAAGTTTTGCTTCTTCTAATAACCAATACTCAATATCAAAAGCTTCTTGACGCGGCAACGATATATAACTAGAAATAGCTTCTGCACCCCGCATTACATTAATAGCATTTATATAAAATTCACTTGCTACACGAGCAGTTTGTTTGTTTTTAGCAAAACTAAACATACCAACTCCTGGGAATAAGATGATCACAGGACTACTATCTCTAATCGCTGGACTATTATGGTGTTTGTGATCGTTATAATAAGCCTCATAATCTTTTTTGTAGGCTTCAAAAGAAGGAGCAAGTTTTTCTCTAACGCCATCACTATTTTCTAAATTTTCATCTGGTGAGAGTTCTAAAATAAGTGGTGCAATTTTCGTTCTTAAAAAGTGATCTGGACAAGAGGTTCCCATAGGAGCTAATCTTTCTAAATCATTACTATTAATATATTCAAGAACCACATCGCTATCAGAAAAATGACCAATCATTTGATTGTTTGACGAACATAATCCTCTTAAAATTGGTAATAATAAAGCCGCTTGACTTAAGCGTTGTCCTTTAGGTGAACTTGAAATTTTTTGCTCACTAAAAACACTGCCATTTGCTTTTATTTTTTTGGTGATATAATCTGAAGCCATTTCAATAACTTCTAAACTATTCATATAGCACTCATAAGAGGTGTCTCCCCAAGTGAATAAACCATGACTACCTAGAACAATACCTCTAATTTCCGGATTTTTTGCTAAACACTCTTCTAATTGTAAACCTAAATCAAATCCTGGTTTTTGCCAAGGGACCCATCCCATGGTACTTCCCCAAATTTCTTTAGTAATTTTTTCTCCATCTGCTGCTGCTGCAACTGCAATTAATGAATCCGGATGTAAGTGATCGATATGTTTAAAAGGCAATAAACCATGTAAAGGTGTATCAATAGAGGGCGCTTTACTATCTAAATCATAAATACAATGATTAAAAAGCGCCACCATTTCATCTTCATTCTTTATTCCACGATATACTTTTTTCAAATCACGAAGTTTTTCAGTATACAAGCCAGCAATACCCCCACGTGTAAGTGTTCCAATATCACCACCAGAACCTTTAACCCACATAACCTCTACTTGTTTATTTGTAAGGGGATCACGCTCTATTGTTTTACAACTGGTGTTTCCGCCTCCAAAATTTGTAATTCGTAAATCTGCTCCTAAAATATTTGAACGGTAAAGAAATAATGCTATTTGATCGCTACCTAAAGCTTCTGCTTTTTTATCGTCCCATAAATAATCTACATAATTGAAATTTGTATTCATTTCTCTTAATTAATAAATTTTAAAACAAAAATATAAAAAGCAATCTCCTTAGAGATTATCTTTAACAAACAAAGTCATGTATTTAGCAAACATATTAGATAAAAATCATAATAAATTCTTAAGAGAACTTTCCTGATCTATATACCGCAGGTGTAGTACCAGTAACAGCCTTAAATACTTTAGAAAAATGATGGCGGTCGGAGAAGCCTATGGTAAATGCTACTTCTTCAACAGATTTATTGGAATGCAAAATCAAATCACAAGATTGAGCGATTTTCCTTTTCATTACATACATATGCAAAGTTATATTCATTTTTTTCGTAAATAATCGACTAAATGAGTTTGTTGCCATATTAGCAACAGATGCAAGCTCTGAATTAGTCGGATTTTCTTCGATATGATTTTCAAGGTGTCTAATGACCTTTAAAATTCTATAATCTACATTAAGTATCTCAAATAATTCAGGTCCAATATTTGATAAAATATCATTTATTATAGATTGTAATTTTAATGTATAAGTTGCATAAAATTCAGTGTTTTCTATTTTAAGCCTATTTGTTAAATAGTTTAACTTTTCTAATAAATGAGGAGTAGTTTTTATTTGAAAAATACCTGGATAAACATTATCAAAAGGAACTCCTAAGTTAAAATGAATAAATAAATGAAGTAAAGAACTTTCAGAAGTCAATTTATCATTATCATGCTCTTTCATACTCCTTCCATATACATTTATCCCTTTTTTATAAAAATGATTTTTTACATATTTTGTAGAAAAAGAAGTAAACGGGGGAATAATATAAATTTTGTCAGGTTCCATATTGTATGTGGTTTGAGTTTTTTTCAACACACCTCCTGTATTTTTATTCCAATAAATTCTCCAAAAAGGAAAAGCCATATCATGACAGTCCCATAAGTCAAGTTTCCAAAACCGACAACATAAAATGTTTAATCTTACGTCTGTGAAACTTTGCTTATTTCTTGACGGGTCTCCTAAGATTTCAATTGGTTTATCGGTCATTATTTTACATTCAATTGTTTAAATTTGATACACATATATAAATAAGAATATTATAAACTTGCAGGAAAATAAAGTTAAGTAAATTAAAATTAAAAAAATTGCTTGTAATTCCTAATAAGGTTATAAAAGAAATCAATAAGGTGTCTAGAGTTGCTAATTATCTTTGGCAAAGGGAATGGGTGGAAAGAAATGGAGGCAACATTTCCATGAATTTAACCTCTTTTTTTTCTGATACAAATATACCTGACACATCAAATTTTGTAAAACATCAACTCCCTATTGAAGCAGCAGGGTTATATATTTTTGTTACAGGTGCCGGATGTTACATTCGCAGCTTAATAGATGATATTGAAGTTGCATCTTGTATTATTTACATTAATAAAGAAGCTAGTGGCTATTTTATTATTTGGGGTGGTAATACAGAAGGGTTTAGGCCTACTTCAGAATTAGCATCTCATTTGGAAATTCATCTCTTTAACAAAAAGAATAATCCTAAAAATTTAGTAGTATTGCATGCTCATCCTATAGAATTAATTGTTTTAAGTCATCATCCTATATTTAATGATGAAGAAAAACTCAATCATTCTATTTGGAAAATGTGTCCAGAAGTAAGTGTTTATGTTCCAAGAGGCATTAATTGTACGCCTTATTCTATAACTCAATCAGATGATTTAGCAAATAGTACAACACATGCATTTACATATCGAGATGTTGCTCTTTGGGAAAAACATGGAGCCACTACGACGGCTGAAAATTTTGAAAAAGCGTGGGATTTTTTAGATGTAGCAAATAAAGGAGCTAAATTATTACTTGCTTCTTGGGCGGCTGGTTTTGAGCCCAAAGGTCTTTCTAAAGAACAGTTACAGGAATTAAAAGAACATTTTAAAAATTAAGATAGCTATGAATAGACTAATAGGTAGATTACCAAAAATAGGCATTCGCCCTGTAATTGATGGCCGTGAAGCAGGTGTGAGAGAATCATTGGAAGACCAATGTATGGAAATGGCAAGAGCTGCTGCTAAATTAATTGAAAACAATTTACGTTTCCCTAGTGGAGAAAAAGTAAAATGCGTTATAGCGGATAATACTATTGGTGGTGGTGCCGATGCAGCTGCTTGTGCAGATAAATTTAAAAGAGAAGGTGTAGAAGTGTCCTTAACTGTTACACCCTGTTGGTGTTACGGAACGGAGGTAATGGATACAGATCCATTAATACCAAAAGCAGTTTGGGGTTTTAACGGAACTGAAAGACCTGGCGCTGTATACTTAGCGGCAGCTTTAGCGGGCTATTCTCAAATGGGATTGCCAGCTTTTGGTATTTACGGAAGAGAAGTTCAAGATGCTGGTGATATGAGTATCCCTAAAGACGTTGAAGAAAAGTTATTACGCTTTATTAAAGCAGCTTTAGCTGTAGCTCAAATGAAAGGTAAATCCTATTTATCGATAGGTTACAGTTCTATGGGAATTGCCGGCTCTATGGTAGATGTTAACTTCTTGCAAAATTATTTTGGAATTCGCACAGAATTTGTTGAGTCTATTGAGCTTTTAAGAAGAATAGAAGAAGGTATTTATGATAAGGAAGAATATAAGAAAGCATTAGCTTGGACTAAAGAAAACTGTAAAGAAGGTAAAGATTATAACAGTCCTGAACTTCAAAAATCAGCAGAAGTAAAAGAAAAAGAATGGGAAAAAGTTATTAAGATGACACTTATTTGTCGTGATTTAATGATTGGAAACCCAAGATTAAAAGAATTAGGTTTTGTCGAAGAATCAAAAGGCAGAAATGCAATCATAGGTGGTTTTCAAGGACAACGCCAATGGACAGATTATCAACCAAATGCCGATTTTACAGAATCTATATTAAACTCATCTTTTGATTGGAACGGTGTTCGTCAAGCCTTTATGTTTGCTACCGAAAATGATTGTTTGAACGCTATTTCTATGTTGTTTGGGCATTTATTAACCAATACAGCTCAATTATTCTCGGATGTAAGAACATATTGGAGTCCAGATTCTGTTGAACGCGTTACAGGTAAAAAATTAACAGGCATTGCTAAAGATGGTATAATTCACTTAATTAATTCAGGTTCAACTACACTAGATGCTACAGGTCAACAATCAGACACTAACGGTAATCCTACCATGAAACCATATTGGGAAATTACTAAAGAAGAGACGCAAAAATGCTTGGACAACACCAAATGGCCAGCTGCCATTGGCGAATATTTTAAAGGTGGTGGTTTCTCTTCCCAATTTAAAACAAAAGGTCAAATAGCAATGACTATGTGCAGAATTAACCTAGTAAAAGGTATTGGTCCTGTATTACAAATTGTTGAAGGATGGAGTGTAGAATTACCGCAAGCTATTCATACCGTTTTAGATGAAAGAACAAATCCTACATGGCCAACAACTTGGTTTGTGCCAAGATTGACGGGTAAAGGTTTTTATAAAAATGTATACTCTGTGATGGCAAAATGGGGAGCAAACCACGGAGCTATTTCATCTGGACATATTGGTGCAGATTTAATATCGTTATCTTCTATATTAAGAATCCCTGTGAACATGCATAATGTGCCTGATGAAGACGTTTTCCGCCCAAGTGCATGGTCTTCTTTTGGAGAAAATCTGGAATCAGCAGATTATAGAGCATGTGCAACATATGGTCCAGTATATGGATTTAAATCATAGCATTGTTTTAAAAAAAATGCAAAAAGTAATCGCTGTTTTTGACGTTGGGAAAACCAATAAAAAGATCCTATTATTTAATAAGGATTTTGAAGTTGTTTATACAAACTCCATACGTTTTGAAGAAATTGTAGACGATGATAATTATCCTTGTGATGACATACAATTAATTGAAGCTTGGATAAAAAAGGAGGTTAAAACCATTCAAGAGAAAAATGAATTTACAATTAAAGCCCTTAATTTCTCAACACATGGGGCAACCTTAGTCTATTTGGATAAAGACGGAAATAGAGTAGCTCCTTTTTATAACTATTTAAAACCATTAGATTTTGATTTCATTCCATTTTACCAAGCAAATGGTGGGGTAGAAGAATTTTCTAGAAAAACAGCCTCACCTGCATATGGTATGCTAAACGTGGGTTTACAAATGTATTGGTTAAAAAATAGCAAGCCTCACTTTTGGTCGAAGGTGGATTCCATTTTACATTACCCTCAATACCTAAGCTATTTATTTTCAAACAAAATAACTACAGATTTTACATCTCTTGGCGCTCATACAGCTATTTGGAATTTTGATACTATGCAGTACCATAATTGGTTGAAAATAGAAAATATTACATTACCAGAACCGAAGTCTGATAAAAAGGCAGCGTTATCATTAATAAATGGACAAGAGATATTTGTCGGTAAGGGTCTGCATGATAGTTCCTCTTCAATTATTCCTTTATTAGAAAATCATCAAGATTCTCAAAGTGAATTTATTTTACTTTCAACAGGTACTTGGGTTGTTTGTATGAACCCTTTTAGTAAAGAAGCTTTAACGTCACATGAATTAAAAAATAATTGTCTGTGTTATATGACGCCTGATAAAAAACAAATAAAGTCCTCTATGCTTTTTTTAGGACATATTCATGAAGTAAATGCCATAGAGTTAAGCACTTATTTTGGGGTTGATAAAAATCATTACCTGGAGTTATCATTAAATAAAAAACTTTGTTCAGATATTATATCTAAATCAAAATCTACATTTTTTCCAAGTAAAATAGCTAATGATTTCAAAATTGATTTACTGCAAATCGATAAATTTTTCTCCTACGAATACGCGTATTATCAACTTATATATGAAATTACACAACGTGTTTATGATGGTATAAATCTCATTTTAGATTCTAAAAATAATTTGAAAGAAGTTTACATCTCCGGAGGGTTTAATAGAAACCACATTTTTGTTGAATACTTGGATCAAATAATGCCAGAGCAAAAAATTAGATTTCCTAATGGAAAAAATGCAAGTGCTTTGGGTGCAGCTATGCTAATGAGGGAGTATTTATAATACTTTTTCTAAACTAAGTATTACTTTCGATTTAAATGTTATAAATAGACACAATATTGTTTATTTTAAATATTTTAATCAGAGCTAATTCCTTAATTATTATCCTTAATTCTATGTATATAATTAAACATTATAATCATAATTATAATTATAATATCTTTTTAAATTGTTTTAAACTAAACGATTACAGATATTAAAAAATAAAATCATATTTAAAAGCGTGTGTAAAACGCTTATAGAGTCTTTATAAGCAATAATGAGTCAAATGTTATAAATAGACACATAATAGATGTTTTTATATATTCACAAGGCACTCTTTTCTTCTTTATCTTTAATGATATAATATAAAATACTTTTTAATTCAAAATTTTAAGTTCATATGAAAAATATAATTAACCTTTTTATCTGTCTTTTTTTATTTGGAACTTTATCTGCTCAACAACAAGGTAATGTTTCAAGTGAAGACGGGCCATTACCCGGAGCAACAGTTATATTAAAAGGAACCGATACTGGTACAATCACTGATTTTGATGGAAATTTTACCATCGCAGCTGATTCAGGAGATGTTCTCGTAATATCATTTGTTGGGTTTAACTCCCAGGAAGTTACTGTCTCAGGACAGGATCAGATAAATATAGCATTAGTTTCTAATGCAGATTTAGAAGAAGTTGTGGTTACTGGTTATGGTACACAGAAGAGAAAGGATGTAACGGGCTCAATTGCTTCTATCAGTGCGTCACAGATAGTTTCAAGGCCTATAGGGTCAGTAGAGGAAGCTATGCAGGGTATGATGCCAGGGATTAATCTTGCTCAAAGAGCATCTTCTCCAGGTGAATTGAGTACGGTTTCCATTAGAGGGCTTGGATCAATCACTGCAGGTACTCAGCCATTATGGGTCGTAGATGGATTTCCAACTGACCAAAGAAACGCTCAAGCAATCAATCCCGCAGATATCCAATCTGTCGATGTTCTTAAAGATGCGTCGTCAACTGCTATTTATGGATCTAGAGGGGCAAACGGTGTGATTATAATAACCACAAAGACTGGAAAACCAGGAGAATCAACCTTAAATTTAACAGTAACTAATGGTTCAGCATCAGCACCAAAAAGTGCTCGTCAGACAGTGTTAAATTCACAAGAATATGTGCAGTTTCACAAGGAAAGAAATGGAGGTACAATCCCTGCTTTTATCTCAGATAATTGGGATGGGGTAACAGATACAGATTGGCAAGATTTGATTTTTAGAAATGGACAGTTCCAAAATTATGCACTGTCAGCGTCTGGTGGTAATGAAAAAACGACTTACTTGATATCAGGGAATTATCTTGATCAAGAAGGAATTGTAATAGGAGAAACACAAAAGAAATATTCCGCCAGGGCTAAAGTAAATTATAAAGCTTCAGACAGGGTGACTATAGGAATAAACATTGCGCCAAACTTTACGACTCTTGGAAGAAACAGTCCAGGCACCGATGATAGTGACTGGGCATCTTTATATGCACAGTCCCTTATGTTAGCTCCAATCTTACCAATAAGAAGGGCGAATGGTACTTTTGCTATGAATTCCGATTTACCAGGATCGCTTCCTGTAGGTAATCCAATGGAAACCATGGGGAACTGGGACTTTGATCAATCCATATTTACACTTTTAGCAGGTATGCATGTAGACTATGAGATAATTGAGGGGCTAAATTTTAAGTCTTCATTTTCTGCAAATATAGGAACTAACAAAAGTGAAACGTATTACTTGCCAACAGTAGGGCAAACTGTGCCAATTGCATTGTCTCCCGTATCTTCATATAGTACTGGTCAAAATCAAAGCTTAAGCTGGTTGAATGAAAATACTATTAATTACAAGAAAGCCTTAGGCGATCATTCTTTTGATGTCTTGGGAGGATATACATTGCAAAATAATGTATTTGAAAGCGTTAGTGCAAATACCTCAGAATTAAAAGTGCCAGGTGTACGAAACGTGGATATCGGAAATCCGGACAACAGATCCGGGTCAAATAGTAAAACTGAAAGTTCTTTAATATCCTATTTAGGGCGAGTTAATTATGCTTTTAAAGAAAAATATTTATTAACCGCAACGGTAAGAACAGACGGAAGTTCCGTTTTTGGGGAAGATGATAGATTCCAGACCTTTGGGTCGGCTGCTTTAGGATGGCGATTTTCTGAAGAATCTTTTTTTCAAGGACTAAATTTATTAAATAATGGAAAATTAAGAGCTTCTTATGGTACTACAGGAAGTAATGCTATACCTCCTTTTGCCTCAAGATCAACTTTTGGGACTGTGCAGCATGCTTTCGGAGGTAGTGCTGTTTTTGGGACAAGTTTAGGAAACCCAGGGAATAGAGGTTTAACATGGGAAACTTCAACACAATTAGATATTGGATTAGATTTAGACTTATTTGACAATCGCCTCAATCTTGTATTTGATTACTTTAATAATGAGACTACAAGTTTATTATTAACTAAAAGTATTGTTCCTTCATCTGGTTATTCTTCTTTTCTAACCAATATTGGTAGTATGAGAAATAAAGGTGTAGAAATTGCATTAAACACTGAACTAATTAACACAGAGGATTGGGGGTGGACGTTAGGTGGTAATATCACAACTAACGATCAGGAGATCCTTGACTTAGGAGGAGAGGATGAAATACAAAACTTTTTTGGCGCCTTAAGAAGAGTTGTTGGCGGTGAACTACAACAAATTAGAGGACCAAAAATTATAAAAATTGCTAGAGTTGGTGATGATCAAACTGGGCAACCATTGCAGACCCCTGGGGCTTATATTTATGAAGATGTTGACGGAGATGGTGCAATTAGTAATTTTTTAGGAGCTGATGGGCAGTTGGTAGGAGATACTAACGTAGATATAATATATGGAATTAATACCAATGTAAGATATAAGAATTGGGAATTGAGTGCTTTACTTAATGGCCAATCAGGAGCGTGGGTATATGACTTCTTTCAGATTCAGTTAGCAGCACCTTTCAGACAGACAAATTTATCTAAAGAATTTTGGTATGATGGCAGATATATAGACGAGGCTAACCCAGGAAATGGAGTTACCCCAGCCGCTGGAGGATTTGACACAGCGTCAGGTCCTGTTTCAAGTGCTGGATCAGTCAAAACAGATTACATGAGAATTAGAAATCTCACACTTAATTATTACGTGCCAAGTACTTTTTCTGACAAATTAGGTTTATCAAGTGCTAGAATATATTCTTCAGTAGAGAATCTACATACATTTACCAATTTTGTTGGTGGTAATCCAGAAGCACGTAGGGCGTCTGGTGGAGGTCCAGCCTTAATTGGAGGATCACAAATTGGTTCGGTTACAGATGGTAGAGAATTAGGGTTAAATAGCCCTCCTGGTTTACCAATGCCAAGAACATGGACTTTAGGAATTAATTTAAACTTTTAATAAAATGAAAATAAATAGATATAATTTAATAGATCTTTTAAAACAAGATTTTTTTAAATCTCAAATAATAATGCTTTGCTGCAGTGTGTTGTTAATTTCAACGTCATCATGTAGTGTTGATTTCATAGAAGTAGCCCCAGAGGACAGAATAGATACTGGAGCATTTTTTTCAAATTCAGATGAATTAGTATTTGCCGTAAATGGTGTATATGCTTCCCAAAGAGGAATTTATGGAGGCTTAAATTTTTATAATTTGCAAGAAACTCGTTCTGATAATGTAAAGAATAACGGAGCAGATCAAAAAGAAAGGGTTGAAACAGATACGTTTGAAGAAACTACTGGTAATTTGTTATTGGTTGATGCATGGGTTAAAAACTATATTTTAATCAATAATGCGAATACTGTTCTTGCCCGAGCACCAAGTATTCCTTTTGATAATAGTGTAGAAGAGGGTTTGATAAATAGGTCAATAGGTGAAACAAAGTTCATAAGAGCCATGGCATATTTCACATTGGTGACAATGTATGGTGAAGTTCCGTTAAGGTTGGACCCAACTACCGATTTTAATAATGCGAATCTGCCTAGAAGTAGTATAGCCGATGTATATGCGGCTATTGTATCCGATTTAAATGCAGCTATTAGTTCACTTCCAGATAGTTATACTGGGGGTGCGTTTAATGAAGTCGGGAGAGTAACCAAATTCGCTGCTCAAACCTTATTAGCAAAGGTGCAATTACAAAAAGGCAATAAGGCTGAAGCATCATCGACATTGCAAAATGTAATAGGAAAGTATAGTTTGTTAGCTAATTACGCCGATATACATGCTGCAGGTAATGACAATAGTGCAGAGTCTGTTTTTGAGATAACTTTTAATCCCTCAAACCAAACTGGTCTGGGTTTAAATAATTTATTTATTCCTTCTAGTGAAGCATCTCGTCTTGGTATATCGGCTGGTGGATTTGCTGGAATATTACCTTGTGCTCCAACTATAGATGTGACAAACATGTATGAAGTTGGTGATTTAAGAGCAGCCGCATCTTATAGTTCTTGGGATAATAATGGTAATATGGAAACCTATATTAGTAAGTTTATTGATTTAGCTGCTGCTGGTAGTGGAAGTAATATCAACTTGGTAGTTTTAAGATATGCAGATGTATTGTTAATGAAAGCTGAGGCAGACGGAGAAAATGCGGCGTCTTATGAATTAATTAACCAGGTGAGAAGAAGAGCTTTTGGCCAAGACTCTGGTACTTTAGATTCTGCCATAGATATTAGTGCGGCTTCTCCTGGAACTTTTTCAGAAAAATTAATGTTAGAAAGAAGGCGAGAATTTGTTTTTGAAGGTCATAGATGGATGGATTTAATACGATTACCAGATTCTGAAGCTTTAACAATTATCAATGCGCACATGGTAGCTGAATATAGTGGTGTTCTATATGGTGGTGGGGTGCCAAATGTGGATGCACACAGTTTAATTTACCCTATTCCTCAAACGGAAATAGATGTTGCAAATGGTGTCGTAACACAAAACCCGGGATATTAAAAATATGTTTATAAAATTTTAAGTGGTTGTTTGGTTTTTTTGTAATAAAAGCTGTTCATTTTTAAATTAAAAATTAAAGATAACAGCTTTTATACTTATATTATATTTTGGAAATAACTTCATTACAGCTATGTGGGGAAAATTGTGCCTTTTCATATTACTTTTAACTTCTTGCATGAGTAAGAAGAGCGAAATTATTGACTTGGAGGATTTATCTTTATTTCAAAAGGTTACTTCATCTTATAGTAACATAACTTTTACTAATAGTATTAAAGTTGATTTGGAGAATGGACAAAGTCTCTTCGATTACGATTATTTCTATAATGGTGCAGGTGTAGGTATTGCAGACTTAAATAATGATGGTTTACTAGATATCTTCTTTTGTGGTAATCAGGTTTCAAATAAATTATATATTAATAAAGGAGATCTCAAGTTTAAAGACATTTCCAAAACAGCTGGTATAAATATCAATAAAAACTGGGCTAGTGGCGTTACTTTTGCTGATGTAAATAATGATGGTTGGTTGGATATTTATGTATCTCAAGGTGGACCATTAGGCACAAATAGAAAAAATTCCTTATATATTAACCAGAAAAACTCAACCTTTAAGGAAAGTGCAGAAATTTACGGACTAAATGATACTGGAATTAGTACACAATCGGTCTTTTTTGACTATGATAATGATGGAGATTTGGATTGTTTGGTGATGAATGAAAATCCACTTTACGGAATACAACCACAAGTTTTTCATAAATACTTAAAAGAAGACCCTTCTATTCTTCCACATACAACCTCACGTTTATACCAGAATGAAAAAGAAAAATTTCATGATGTAACTAAAAAGGCAGGCTTGCTCTATCCCACCTTTGGACTAGGTCTTATGGCTAATGATATTAATAATGATGGTTGGTTGGATATCTATATTTCCAATGACTATTATATCCCCGATGCGCTATATATTAATCAGCAAAACGGAACATTTCTTGATGAAATAAAAAAATACACAAACCATACTTCTTTTTATGGGATGGGTGTTGATATGGCTGATATCAATAATGATGGTAACGAAGATATTTTTGGATTAGATATGGCTTCTCAAGATCACATTAGATCCAAAACACTAATGCCTTCCATGAATACAAAACTTTTTGATTTAATGGTCAGTAAACTTAATTACCAACATCAGTATATGTATAATTCTCTACAGCTTAGTAATGGTAATAATAAATTTGTCAACGTGGCACATCTTTCAGGGTTGGCCAAGACAGATTGGAGTTGGGCCGGGCTTCTAGCAGATTTTGATAACGATGGAGATCGGGATGTTTTTGTGACCAATGGATATAGAAAATATGGTACAGATAATGATTTTTTGAAATTAGTAAAAAAAGCAGAAAATAAATACCCAAAAAAATTTCCGTTGAGTTTAAAAAAACAATTGTATGACTCCATGCCATCAGAAAAATCAATCAATATTGCTTTTGAGAATAAGGGTTCACTCAGTTTTAAAGAGACTTCTAAAAAATGGGGATTCAATGAAGCTTCTTTTTCTAATGGAGCTGCCTATGGTGATTTAGATAACGATGGTGATTTAGAATTGGTAATCAATAATATTGATAACGAGGCTTTTCTATTTAAAAATCTTTCTGTAGAAAAAGAGCTAGGTCATTTCATTAAAATTAATACACAGGGGTTTTCTTCAGAAGCATTTGCTAAAGTGACATTAAAATATGGAGGAAAACAACAAACAGAAAAAATCAAGAGAGTTAGAGGTTATTTATCGGCCTGTGAAAATAGTGCTCATTTTGGAGTTGGAGATTATGAAACAATAGATACTGTTCGTGTAGATTGGCTCTCTGGTGTTTTTGAAGAGCGTTATAAAGTTAAGACGAACCAAATACTTGATTTTAAAGAAAGTAAAGCCAATTTAAAAATTAAAAAGAACAAGAATAATACACTTTCTCTTTTCGAAAATATAGATGCCGAAAGTATTCATTTGACGTATAAACATGTTGAAAATGTTTATAATGATTTTAATAAAGAAGTGCTACTTCCCTATAAGCAATCTACTCTTGGACCCTCTTTGGCAAAAGGAGATTTAAATGGAGATGGTAAAGAAGATATTTTCATTGGAGGAGCCAGTGGGCAAGCGGGACAAATTTATTTTCAAACACACAACGGTTTTACTAATATTCCTCAATCGGTTTTAATAGAGGATAATGAATATGAAGACATGGAAGCCGTTATATTTGACTTTGATAATGATCATGATAATGATATTTATGTAGTTAGTGGAGGAAATTCATTTAAATCAAATTCTAAACAATATATAGATAGACTTTATTTAAATGATGGAAAAGGGCAACTCACAAACTCTTCTGAAGCTATACTTAATGACAAACGTTTTAGCGGAAAGTCTGTTGCAGTAATAGACTACAACAAGGATGGCAATAAGGATTTAATTGTAACCAGCAGGATTGTGCCTCAGAATTTTCCTATATCTGGGTCCTCATTTATTTTTAAAAATGAGGCAGGAAAATTAAAAGATGTGACTACAGAAGTAGCTAAAGGTTTATCCAAATTTGGTATAATTAATAAAGTTATTGCTACCGATTTCGACAACGATGGTTGGGAGGATTTTATTGTGGTTGGTGAATGGACTCACATTGGGTTATTTAAAAATCATGAAGGTGTGTTCAAAGATATTTCAAAGGAAAGTGGCCTTAATGAACTTTATGGATGGTGGTTTACTGTTGGTGAAACTGATATTAATAATGATGGGTTAAAAGATTATATTATTGGCAATTTGGGGGAGAATAGTAAATACCGTGCCAGTAAAGAAAACCCACTTAAAATGTTTGCTGATGATTTTGATAAAAACGGTAATCTAGATATTGTGTTGAGTTATGATTATAAAGGAAAAGACGTGCCGTTAAGAGGGCGTGAATGCTCCTCTCAGCAAATGCCTTTTATAGCTAATAAGTTTAAAACTTATGAAAGTTTCGCTGAAGCATCTTTAAAAGATATTTATGGAGAAAAAATTGCATCAAGTTATTATTTAGAAGCAACTGAATTTCGATCCATACTATTGATAAATCAAGGAGAGGGGAAGTTTAAAATGAATTACCTGCCAGAATTTGCTCAAATATTTCCGCTACTTTCCTCTGATTTCAAAGACTTTAACGGAGATGGTTACGAAGACGCGATTTTGGCAGGTAACATATATAATACAGAGGCGGAAACTCCAAGATTAGATGGAGGAACAGGCCTTGTATTAATTTCAAATGGGAGGGATAATTATAGTTTCAAAATGATTAAAGAAACTAGCCTGTTTCTTACTGGAAATGTTAAGAATATAGCACTCTTTAATCATGAACTATCCAATCAAGAATACCTTCTCTCATTAAAAAATAACGATAAGTTGTCCATTTTAAAAATAAAAGAATAATGTATAAACTAACAAAATACGGATTAATTATTATTACTATGTTGAGTTGTAAATTTGATAATGCTAAAAAGAAAACTGAAGAAAAGAACAGTATAGGAATACAAGTCAATTCCTTTAAAGCTGATTATGATTTTCTTCGCAAATATACAGATATCGTTCTTTTAGAAGATGAGAAAGGGAATGGAAAAGTAGCTATTTCTGCTGCACTCCAGGCTAGGGTTATGACAACGACAGCAAATGGTTGGTCAGGAAAAGGGTATGGTTGGATTAATAAAAAACATTTTATTTCTGGTGACACTTTGGAAAATATTAATATTTATGGAGGTGAAGAAAGGTTATGGTTTGGTCCTGAAGGCGGTCAATACTCTATTTTCTTTAAGAAAGATGCAGCATTCAACTTAGATAATTGGTTTACTCCAAAATTGATTGATTTGGAGCCTTTTGATTTGGTTGAGAATACATCTAAATATGCCATATTTTCTAAAACAGCTTCATTAACCAATTATGCAGACTTTATATTTAATTTTAATATTGAGCGTGTTATTTCTGTTTTATCTAAAGATGAAATTAACAGTGTATTGGAATTAGATGTTTCTAAAGAAATAAGCTCTATTGGATATCTAACCAAAAATACATTGAAAAACACTGGAGACAAACCTTGGCGAAAAGAAAACGGACTATTGTCCATTTGGCTTTTAGGGATGTTCAATCATACGCCTACTACTACAGTGGTTATCCCATATAAAAGTGGAGAAGATCAAGAATTAGGATCCGTTGTGAATGATGATTATTTTGGAAAGGTACCCGCAGATAGATTAAAAGTTGATGAAAATGCTATTTATTTTAAGGCAGATGGGCAACAAAGAGGAAAAATTGGTGTGTCCCCGCAACGGGCTACAAATGTTATGGGAAGTTACGATGATGTTAGTGGAACGTTAACAATTATAAAATTTAACAAACCAGCAAATGAAACGAATTATGTAAACTCTAAATGGGAAATTCAAGATAATCCTTTTGAAGGTGATGTCGTTAATTCTTATAATGATGGACCACCTGAACCTGGCGCAGCTCCGTTAGGACCTTTTTACGAATTAGAGACATCCTCTCCTGCAGCAGCTCTTGGTATTGGAAATTCAATATCTCACAAGCAATATACTTTCCACTTTGAAGGAGATAGGACAGAATTAAACACAATTTCAATGAAAATGCTAGGAGTTTCATTAGAAGAAATTAGTATGATTTTCAAATAATAATAGATGATATTTAATACACTTTTTGGCAAAATATTTAAAGTTTGTTTTTTATTAGGCAGTCTTGCAATATTTTTTTGGAGCTGTAAACACAAAGAATCTACACCTGAAATTACTCAGGATAATAATAGCGTAAAAATTGAAAACTCTAAAGTAAAAGCTGTTTTTAAAAAAGAAAATGGTCATATTTCACAGATTTTTTATGCCAAAAAAAATGATCAGTGGCAGGAAGTAGCTGCTGCCTTTGTGCCACCAGAAAAATTTCCCAGTGAAGCGGTTAAATTGTTTGATCAAGACCTAGTGGCACATAGGTACTTAAGCAATTCAATATTTAGTGATTTTTCATTGGAAGTTAATGAAAAGCAAAAGATTGTAATGTTTACAGGCTCAAAAGGTAATGTGCCAATAAAACAAACTATTACGTTATCAGGAGAAGAAGACTATTTTCATTTTGATGTATCCCTTACTCTATCAGACAGCATGCCTAAGCTAGATTATGCCCTTTCAACTTTTACATTCAATCTAGATCACGCTCCGTATTTTGTGCATACCCCAGGATTAAAATTTGACAATGAAGATTCCAAACAAAACAGGTTTAAACTATTACCGGGGAAAGATCAAATAATAGGCGACCGTTCTTATCATGCGCCAGCCATTATTGTACAAGAAAAAAATCTTTTTGCAGCACTTGTTCCTGATTTAAATGCCATAAATAAAAATAAAATCACCTCTCCTGATGCCCGGAAAATGACAGATATTGGTCGTAATATATTTTCAGTGCCATTTGAAGATGACAAATACACCATGCCTACAGGGTTGGATCTAAATGTGATGACAGGGTTGACCAAAAGACCGGTGATAACATATGGTTATATGGATAATATTATTGCACATCATATTCGTTACCAAAGAGTAAACGATTCAAGTATGGTCAGAAGTTTAAATAGTAACGAAGTAAAATATGAGTTTGACCTTTTTGTTGGAGCTGACATTACTGATAATATAGGATTTCAAAAGATTACAAGACACCAATGGAAAAAATTTGGTAAGCCTGTGTTTGATAACAGACCTCATTTGGCTATGCCGTTTGATGAGTATTTTAGAATTATCGACTCCATTACTTTTCATCCAACGACCTCTCCGGATACAACTACTGGAACAACTTATACTTCTTCAAATACTAGAACAACTATTGTTTCAGCTATTGACATACCCTTGAAGGGTTATGAAAATACAGGTTCTTGGTTAGAATGGGAAAAAGATGAACAAAAAATTGGTGGTTACCGCTCTGCAATTAACTGGTGGAATGATGTGATACACAATTCAGCATTTTGGAACAATGCTCGAGACGCGCAGGGGTTTTGGTATTGGGGAAATAAGCTGAATAGGCCTGACTTAATAGAAAAAGGAAGAAGTATTATCAATTGGTGTTTGTCTGCTCCACGAAATAAGCAAGGTTTATTTGCCCTATTATACACTGCTAATGACAAGAAATGGGGGCTTAGTTTTACCGACCCTGTAAATAAGAAGTATGAATTCTTTTTAAAAGAAAGTGATTCTTATGATGTTTCTACGATGAGTAAAACTGGAGCTCATTTGCTAGATTATCATTTGCGTATTGAAAAAGATCAACGAATTGTTGATTATTTAACCCCTTATGGCAATTGGCTTTTAACTGTGATTGATGAGAGTGGTGCACTCCCATCCTATATAAATCAAAAAGACATGATAGCCAGTGATGTACTATACTTTAGTGCTCAACCAGCATCTAGTATGTGGTTTTTGGCAGAATTATATAATTCCACGCAAGAAAATAAATACCTTGAAGGAGCAAAAAAAATATCTGACTATTTAGAGAGGGAGATTTTACCCGAACAAAAATGGGTGGATATGGAACAGTTTTTTTCATGTGGTAAAAGACCGTTTGAGTTTACCAGAGACCGATGGCAAAATCAGGTAGCCAGGGGTAATTTGTCCCTGTTTTGGGCGATTGAAGGTTATGCAGCACTATATAGAGCTACTGAAGATAAGGAGATCTTAAAATTAGGAGAGCAATGTGTTGATTATGTAACTTTCACCCAGGCATGTTGGGAGCCTCATTTCATTTATACCGCATTCCCTTTTGGAGGTTTTACAGTAGATAATGCGGACAACGCAACTTTCCTGGATGCGCGTCAAGCCGAAATGGTAAGACCATTTATCTGGTATGGAAAAACACTGGGACGACAAGATTTATTGGAAAGAGGAGTTGCTGCTGCAAGATCTTCGGTGGTATTGATAAACCATCCACGACACAAGGCAAATAATATTTACAGACATACCAATATCTATCCTTTTGGGTTGGGTCCAGAAAATATAGACCATGAAGCTCATCCGCAATCTGCTATGCGAACCCATCCAAGTTGGGGAGAAGGTTCGGGTGTGTTTACTGGATTGGCAGAAGCGCTTAGGGGTTTAGGAGGAGCATATATTAATTTAGAAACCTCTATTCATATAGGAGTAGATGGTTTGCATATAGAAAATGTTGAATTAGATAAAGATGAGCTCAAAATCACAATCAAGTCTGTTTTACATCAAATAAATATGCCATGGGATAAACCTTATAACACATTTATAAAAATTGAAGGAATGGACCTTAACGAATATCAATTAATTATTAATGGAAATAAAATGGGGGAATTCTCCAAAGAAAAATTGAACAGATTAAAATTAATGATTGACCCCAAAGGTGAAATAAGTTTAAATTATAAAGATGAAAAAAAACATCAAGTTAATTTAGAAGTGGGAGCCGATTAGAAAAAGATGAAAAAAAAGGAATTAAAAATAACATCAAATTGCTGCCAGCCCAATACAAGTTGTTGTACACCAACAAACAACCTGCCAAGAAAAGATTTCTTAAAACTTTCGGCATTAGGTGCAACAGCGTTTGCAATGCCTTTGTCCGCTTGTGATTTCGTAAGCAAAACAAAATATGGCCATTTAATTCCAGCAGATAAAATGTTGTCTCTAGAATGGGTTAAATCTTTAACGGAAAGAGGTATTCCAGAAGTATATTCTTCATTGAAAGATGAGTTAAAATACATAGGAATGCCAATTGGTGGAGTTGGTTGTGGACAACTTTATATAAGTGGAGATGGAAGGTTATGGCTTTGGGATATTTTTCAATCTAATTATAATCGAGAAGCACCAACAAGTCCAAATCACCCAGATGTCAATAAAAGATGGCGTTTAGATGAGTTTAGCATGGGAGGTTTATATCCAAAACCTCGAACATCATCAAAAGAAAACAATCTTTTTCAGGTAAAAAATGGATTTTCAGTTCAGTATCAGCAAGCAGATAGTACTAATACATTAAGATTAGATAGCGAAGGGTTTGATACTATTTCATTTAGAGGCGAGTATCCTATAGCAAAAGTATCCTATAAAAAAAACGATACTCCACTAAGTGTTGATTTAACAGCATATTCGCCATTTATACCTTTAAATATTAAAGACTCTAGTATCCCCGTAACTGTACTTTCGTATAAAATTACAAACAATAGCAAAGAAACTTTAAAATTAAACATAGGTGGATGGCTTGAAAATACTGTATGCCCTAATACAGATGATATTGACGGAAGAAGAAAAAATATTGTTATTTCTGAAAATGGAAAAACGACGGTGTTTATGACTGCTTCAGGCGAAGGATTAAAAAAAAGAAAAGGATATGGAAATATGGCTATCTCTTTATTAGGAAATCAAGCCTGTAATGCCAATCCTAATTTAGACGAAGAATTTGTTTTTGAACAAAATAAAAAAACTACAGCTGAAACCTCATTAAGTCAATCTTTGATAGGAAGTGTATCGACACTCTTAGAATTACAACCAAACGAAAGTAAAACCATTACGTTTTTAATAAGCTGGTATTTTCCTCATTACAATATTGATGCTTCTGGTTCTGGAGTAATGGGACAGATAAAAGATTTTAATATTTTAAAACGTAATTACGCTTTACATTATAATGATGCTAATGAGGTAGCAATTTATGTGTCTAAAAATTTTGAAAAACTTTCAAGTACAACTTTAAAGTGGAACGAAACTTGGTACAATTCTACCTTACCCTATTGGTTTTTAGATCGCTCTTTTATATCTATAGATTGTTTAGCAACACAAACTAGCCATTTGTTTAATAATGGTCGATTTTGGGGTTGGGAAGGTGTTGATTGTTGTGAAGGAACCTGTACACATGTTTGGCAATATGCTCAAGGGATGGCCCGTATTTTCCCTTCTTTAGAAAGGAATTTGAGAGAAAAAGTTGATTATAGTATTGGATATAGCGATAAAGGAACTATTTCTTTTAGAGCAGAAAATTTAGATAATTTTACTGGTGGTGCTTTTGCTATTGATGGTCAATTAGGGACTATCATAAGAGTATATAGAGAACATCAAATGTCAATTGATGACGCTTTTTTAACCCGAATCTGGGATAAAGTAAAACAGTCTATGCGATATATTATAGCCCAGGACAATGGTAATGGGCTAATAGAAGGAAAACAACCACATACTTTAGATTCTGCATGGTATGGCCCTATGGGATGGATTACTGGACTCTATTTGGCTGCTCTTAAAGCTTGTGAACAAATGGCTTTGGAAATAGGTGATGATGAGTTTGCAACGAGTTGTAATAGAATCATTCCAATTGGGCAAAAGAATATGGTTGATAAATTGTTCAATGGCAACTATTTTATTCACCTTCCTCCTGATTATAATTCAATCAATACCAATAAAGGATGTCATATAGACCAGGTATTAGGGCAAAGTTTTGGCTATCAAGTAAATTTACCTGATGTCTTGCCGCAAAAAGAAACTCGTTCGGCATTAAAGTCACTTTGGAAATATAATTTCTCACCTGATGCAGGACAATATGCTTTAGATCATAAAGAAATAAAAGGCGATCGCCTATACGTAATGCCTGGAGAAGCAGGATTAATAATGACCACTTGGCCACTTGGAGGCGATGATAAAGCTGTCCCAGGTATGACAGAACGCCCAGATAATTCAGAGTTTTGGATTGGTCCAGGAGGGTATTTTGATGAATGTATGAATGGTTTTGAATATCAAGTTGCCTCACACTTGGTATGGGAGGATATGTTAACTGAGGGTTTGTCTATTATGAAAGCAGTTCATGAACGCTATAATGGTTCCAAACGAAATCCGTACGATGAAGTAGAGTGTTCTAGTCATTATGCACGTTCTATGGCTTCTTATGGTACGTATTTGGCTGCTTGTGGCTATCACTACCATGGTCCAAAAGGAGAGTTAGGTTTTGATCCAAAAATACACCCTGAAGATTTTAAATGTGCTTTTACGACAGCAGAAAGTTGGGGGACATTTATTCAAAAAATAAGTAATGAAGGCCAAGAAAATATGCTTAAAATAGAATATGGAAAATTAAAACTTAAGTCATTTTCTATTATTCCAAAACATACAGTAAAAGAATTAAAAATAACAGTAAACAATACATTCATAGATAGCATAGGGAACTATAAAGACGGAAAATATAAAATTAGCTTTAAAGAACAAGAATTATCTCTACAAGATCACTTTAAAATAGAAACTTGGTTTTAAAAAAAGCTAGGAGGAATAACTTTTGATATAATAATAAAATGAAAAACGAAATAATTCTAAAATTGAAATCAAAATGAAACTATCAGTAAAAGCCTTAATCTTTTTCGTGCTATGTACATCGGTGGTGTCAGCACAACAATTAAATAAAAAATGGCCTGTATTAAAAACCTATGAAGGAAAATATATTGACGAAGTTGCTATGCCTCTTGGAGGGATAGGTACGGGTACAGTGTCCATTGGAGGGAAAGGAGATTTAAGAGATTGGGAAATCATGAACCGTGGTGCATTAGGATATTTACCGGCCTTTAAGTTTGTACAACCTACCATTGCCAATGGGCCGTTTTTCGCCTTATACTATAAAGAACAAAATAAAGAAGCCGCTGTAAAAGTATTAGAAGGACCTGTTTCAACCAAAGATTATTACGGAGATTGGGGAGCAGATGCTGTAAATTCTGGTTTTCCACGATTTGAAGAAACCACGTTTTCGGCAGCATACCCTTTAGCGCAAGTTAATTTTAAACATAAAGATGTGCCTGTAGATGTACGTTTAGAAGCGTTTAATCCTCTTATTATGGGTGATGCAGATAAAAGTGGTATTCCAGTTGCTGTACTACGTTATGTGATTACAAATAACACAAATAAGCCTATTGAAACTTCAGTGGTAGGTATGGTGCCTAACTATATTGGCGTTGACGGTTGGACAGGGAAGCCTAAAGATAATTATAATGATTATAAAGAATCAAATGGAGTAAAAGGGCTGTATATGTATTCTGAAGGCGTAGATAAAAAAGACACGAATTGGGGAACCATGGCACTAACGACCACTTCAAATGGAGATATTAGCTATAGAACTTCTTGGGCAAGATTAGGTTGGAATTGGACGTTTCGTGAGTTTTGGGACGATTTTATTGCCGATGGGAAGTTAACAGATCACCCTGAAAGTAAAAAAGTAACCAAAAATGATGGTAAAACAACTTTTATTGGAGGGCATAATGTAAAAGACAATAAAAAGATAGAAACACCTCCAGCTACTTTAGCAGTTAAGCAAGTGTTGCAGCCAGGAGAATCAAAAACGGTAACATTTATGTTGACTTGGCATTTTCCAAATCGTAGAGCTTGGGATCATGGAACACATAATGGCGGTGGCGGTAAAGAAATTGTTGGTAATTATTATACAACTTTATACCAAGATGCTTGGGCCGTAGCAGAGCAAACAGCCACAAGTTTAGAAGCATTGGAAAATAAAACAGTAGATTTTGTAAGTAGCTTAGCTAACAGTGATATCCCAGATGTATTGAAAGAAGCAGGATTGTTCAATTTGAATAATTTAAGAAGCCAAACGGTATTTCGTACTGCCGATGGATTACCTTTTGGTTTTGAAGGTACAGGAAGTATTAAAGGAACAAAAATTGGTGCAGATAAATCTTCTGGTTGGGGATTTGGAACCTGTACTCATGTTTGGAATTATGAGTCTACCACACCTTTTGTGTTTGGTGATTTGGCTACCAAATTCAGGGAAGTTGAATTTTTGCACAGTGTAAATGACAATGGAGGTCAAAGTCATCGTGTTGGTTTGCCTATAAAAAAAAGAGGGAAAGACTTTAAAAAATGGGCAGCGGATGGGCAAATGGGAACGCTTATAAAAGTATATCGCGACTGGCAACTATCTGGTGATGATGAAAAACTGAAAGAAATGTGGCCAAATATAAAAAAGGTTATGGCATTTGCATGGACTGGTATTTGGGATGTAAATAAAGATGGAGTTATGGAAGGCAGTCAACATAATACTATGGATATTAATTATGTAGGCCCTAACCCTCAAATGGCAGCTTGGTATCTAGGAGCTTTAAAAGCTTCAGAAAAAATGGCACATCATTTAAAAGACAAGGCTTTTGCCAAAGAATGTAGAGGGCTTTATGAAAAAGGGCGTAAATGGATAGATGGTAATCTTTTTAATGGAGAATTTTATGAACATCATATTCCAGAAGGGGCTAGTAAAGTAGCGCAGCTGGGTAAAGGTTGTTTGGTTGACCAATTAGTGGGGCAGTATTTATCGCATACAGCTGGTTTAGGTTATGTTTTAGATAAAGAGCATGTACAAACTACCTTGAAAAGTATTATGAAATATAATTATGTTGATAATTTTAATGAACATTTTAACACCTTTAGAAGCTTTGCTTTAGGCGATGAGGCTGGACTTGTTATGGCATCGTACCCAAAAGAAGGAACTTTATTAGATTTCCCATTTCCTTATTACACTGAGTTAATGACAGGTTTTGAGTACAGTACAGCCGCTCACATGATTTATGAAGGTCAAGTAGAAAATGGATTACAGATATTTAAAGATATTAGAAATCGTTATGACGGATTCAAAAGAAACCCCTTTAATGAAGGAGAATACGGTCATAGATACGCTAGAGCTATGGCAGCATGGGCAGGCATATTAGCCTATACTGGTTTTCAATATTCTGCCGTAGATCATTCCATGAGTTTTAACGCTAAAAACGGAATTTTTTTCTGGTCTAATGGTTATCAATATGGAACTTTAGAAGTGCTTGATTCTGCTTTGGGTAAAACAGTGATTCTTACTTCTAAAAATGGAGATTTGATGCTTAGTTCATTTATATTGAATGATTTTGGAAAAATTGAATTTAAAAAAGAAAAAACTTTTATTAAAGGAGAATCTATAACGTTTGTAGTTTCTAAAAAATGATAAAAAAATAAATGATAAAACTTAAAACAAATTAAAATTATGGTAGAAAATTTGGTAACACCTTTAAACAACTAAAAATGAAGAATTTAATCAGAATAATTCGTTTATTCGTTTTTGTGACAATTTACCTGACAACAATGTCAGCTTGTGTCAACAGTAAAAATAAACAACCAAATATTATTGTGATCTTTGTAGATGATATAGGCTACAACGACCTTTCTTGCTATGGCGCTAAAGATCCAGCAATACAAACACCAAATATAGATCGAATGGCTGAGGAAGGAGTTAGATTCACAGATTGGCAATCTACTAGTAGTGTTTGCGCTCCCAGCAGGGCTTCTTTACTTACAGGAAGATATCCTAATCGATCTGGCTTACCCACTGTCCCTAATGCCATCGCTGTTTTTGGAGATGAATATCAACAAAATATTGGCTTACAACAATCAGAATTAACAATTCCTGAAACACTTAAACCTTTAGGATATAGTACTGCCATGTATGGAAAATCTCATCTCGGATGGGATTCAAAATTTTATCCTCTACGCCATGGTTTCGATGAATATTATGGAAGCCTTGGAAATTTTCCTATCGGCGGTACAAATCCTGTATATGAAGGTGATGAAGTTGTTGAAGATTCTGTTCGTTATCAAGATATTCATCATAAATTGACAGAGAGAACAATAGAATTTATGAAAAAAAGTCATGACAAGGACAAGCCATTTTTCATCTATTTAGCTCATTACCTTGCTCATGGACCTTGGCAGCCTAATAAGCAATTTGCCACAGAGGCAGAATGGGAGATTTATCAAAATCAACCTATAAAGGGGCACCTGCGAGATGGTGGGGATGAGATCTATCCTGCTCTGGTAAGAGAACTTGACTGGCAGGTCGGGGAAGTTTTAAAAGCAATAAAAGATCTGGGAATTGATGAAAACACTCTTGTGTTTTTTATTTCAGATAACGGACCATGGCTTCCTGCAGGATCAGCCTGGCCATTGAAGGGTTCCAAGTATAACACGTTCGAAGGTGGCCATCGTGTTCCATCCATTGCCAGATGGCCGGGTGTAATCCCTCCGGGGCAAGTGAGCGATGCGGTTTGTTCAACTATGGACATATTTCCAACAATTGTTCATCTTTCTGGTTCGGAGTTGCCAAATGACAGGAAAATTGATGGTGTTGACATAACCCAGGTTTTAAAAGGGAAGAGATCAAAAACAGAGCACGATATTTTGTATTATTATAATGGTATTACACTTGAAGCTTTACGTGAAGGAAACTGGAAACTTCATCTGCCGAGAATTCCTGAGAGCAAAGTTTTTTGGTCGCGTTCAAGTCTGGGAGGTTTTCAAAAGCTTGACAAGCCTGTTCTTTTTGATCTTGGAGATGAAATAGGAGAACAAACTGATCTGGCAGATAAATACCCTGAGGTTGTTCAAAGGTTATTATCTCATGCCCAAAAAGCACGAAAAGAACTAGGAGATTGGAACATTAATGGAAAAGATCAGAAAAGACTTCTCAATTATACTGGAAATATTAATAATCCAACCAGAGTAAAAGGTAGCGGGGTGAATCCGCACCTGAAAGATTAGAAAACAGAAAACAAGCATATTAACTGTGAAAGCTAAAGAACATTTTAAAACCTTAATAATTAAGGTGGGTATTAAAAATATAATCAATCTTTTTATCTGTCTTTTTTCATTTGGAACTTTATCTGCTCAACAAAGTGAAAACGTTTCTAGTGACGACGGGGCATTACCTAATATTATTTTTATCCTTTCAGATGATCAGGGTTATGCAGATTTAGGAAGTTATGGCTCTAAGACCATAGAAACCCCTAACATTGATCAATTGGCAGTTGAGGGGGTTAAATTTACTGACTTTTATGTTCATCCTATCTGTTCACCTACAAGAGCAGCTTTTCTTACAGGTTGTTATGCCCCTAGAGCAGGGTTTCCAGATGTTCAGCTTTGGGGATCCCCTTTTGGGCTAAATCCAGATGAAGTTACTATTGCGGAAATTCTTAAAACTAAAAATTATAAAACTGCATGTATTGGAAAATGGCATTTAGGTAATGAAGATGTTTTTGCTCCTAACCAGCAAGGTTTTGATTATTTCTATGGCATTCGATTAGTCAATGGAACACAAAAATTCGAAAATTTTGCAGTTCCTCTTTATCGTAATGATTCATTGCTTACTATGCGTCCAGATCATTCAAAAATGACACGAGACTTTACAGAAGAAAGTCTTTTTTTTATTGAAAAAAATAAAAAAAAGGCTTTCTTTCTATATCTAGCATATACAATGCCCCATATACCAATTTACCCTGGAGAAAGTTTTAGAGGTAAAAGTGGGAACGGACTATATGCAGATGCTATAGAGGAAATTGACTGGAGCGTTGGTCGTATAGTTGAAAAATTAAAAGCAGAAGGATTAGAAGAAAATACTTTAATCATTTTTGCCTCAGACAATGGCCCTTGGGCAGGACATGGTGAACAATCGGGAAGTGCTGGCAAACTCAAGGGAAGTAAAATGACCACATGGGAGGGTGGTGTTCGTGTACCAATGATTATGAAATGGAAAAATGTTATTCCAGCCTCTAAAGTATACAGTGAAATAACTGGCATTATTGATATGGCTCCTACTATTGCTGCAGCAGCGGGAGCTTCTATGCCTGATGATAGAGTGATAGACGGCAAAAATTTATTTCCATATATTTTGGATCAAAAAAACACAAAAATACCACATGAAATATATTATCATTATGCAGGCACTTGGTTGCAGGCAGTTAGGTCAGGTAAATGGAAATTACATTTTGCTAGACCTGAAGTTCGACCTGGAAGATATGGCGAATCAGCTGATTGGATTACTAACTATGCAGGCATATTCAAAAATGATTTATTGTATAATCTAGAAACAGATATTGGAGAAACAAAAAATCTTGTGAATGAATTTCCTGAAATAGTTCAAGAGCTTAAGAGCATGACAATGAAGGCAAAAGAAGATATTGGAGATTACTCAATACAAGGTAAAAATAGTCGACCAATAGGATCTACTTATCTAGAATTAACTGATATTACTCAATATCCCAATAGTAAATTTGCTAGAAAAGTAGGTGAAGAAATGATGACAGAAATGTTAGCTTTTCAGAAAAAACGTTTTAACAAGTTATCAAAGTCTAATAAGCCATTGAATAATCAAGAAGCTGAGGAATTAGAATTTTATATAAAGATATTTACCAATGAAAAAGACAAATAGAATAGTAGGGACAGACTTTATAGCCCGTGGAATCTATAATGTATTATACAGTTAATAATCAGTGATATGGATGATAAGTATGTAATTGGTGTTGATTATGGTACAGCTTCAGTTCGCTCAATATTGGTTAATGCCCACAATGGTACTATCGTTGCAGAGGCTGAATATGAGTATCCGCGTTGGAAGAAAGGGTTATACTGTAATCCTTCTAAAAATCAATTCAGACAGCACCCAATGGATTATTTGGAAGGGCTTGAATTTACTATAAAAAACTTAATTGAAAATGTTTCAAAAGGTATTATACAAAATGTAAAAGCAATCACCATTGACACGACAGGTTCAACGCCAGGACCTGTAGATAAAACAGGCACGCCTTTAGCTTTAAAAGACGAATTTAAAGACAATCCTAATGCCATGTTTTTTCTTTGGAAGGATCATACCGCAATGAAGGAAGCCGATGAAATAAATAATCATGCTAAAATTTTCGAAACCAACTACATCCAATATTCAGGCTGTATTTATTCATCAGAATGGTTTTGGGCGAAATTATTGTATGCTTTAAGGGCGGACACAAAAGTTAGCAATGATATGGTCACTTGGCTAGAGCATTGTGATTGGATGTCTTTTTTACTAACTGGAGGCACTGATTACAAAAATATAAAGCGAAGCGTTTGTGCTGCTGGACATAAAGCGTTGTGGTCAGAAGAACATGGTGGCTTACCACCAGAAGAATTTTTCACCTCATTGGACCCTCTCTTTAAAAATCTTGAACATCCTTTATTTTCAGAAACATTTACCTCAGATACCGTTGCAGGGAATTTATGTGCTAAATGGGCATTAAAACTCGGATTGGACGAAAACGTAAAGGTTGGTGTTGGAGCTTTGGATGCACACCTTGGAGCTGTTGGTGGTCAAATAAAACCGTATTACTTGAGTAAAGTCATGGGGACCTCAACCTGTGATATGTTGGTTATCCCAAGAAGTGATAAAAAACAGATTTTGGTGCCTGGTATTAGTGGACAAGTGGATGGGTCGATTATTCCTGGCATGATTGGTTTTGAAGCAGGTCAATCAGCATTTGGTGATGTTTACGACTGGTTCAAACAACTGCTTACCAAAACAACATTTGATTATATTCTAAAGTCTGATTTAGACGATGAAGTAAAACAACAGCTCATTAAATCCATTGAAACCAATATTTTAATGGATTTAAGTGAAGCTGCAAAACGTTTGCCATTCGACGCATATTCAGAATTGGCTGTAGATTGGTTTAATGGACGTAGAACCCCTAATGCGAATCCATATTTAAAAGCAGGAATTTTTAATCTTGATTTGGCAAGTGATGCTCCAAATATTTTTAGAAGCTTGGTAGAAACAACTTGTTTCGGTTCAAAAAAAATCGTGGAGCATTTTATTGAAAAAGGTATTCCCATCAAAGGTATTATAGCTTTAGGAGGTGTAGCTAGAAAGTCTGATTTTGTCATGCAAACAATGGCAGATGTGATAGGAGTGCCTATAAAAGTCAATACAGCTGAGCAAAGTTGCGCACTCGGTTCTGCTATGTTCGCTACAGTGGTTGCTGGCATTTATGATGATGTTGAAACGGCAGCTTCATTTTTAGGTCAAGGATTTGACAAAATCTATAAACCTGATTTAGAAAGCACAAAACTATATAATGAAAGATATAAAGCTTACCAACAAATAGGTGACTTCTTGGAAGCTAAATAATAATAAGTAAAGGTTGTGGTTATCCTAATATCTTTTTAATGACGAATATAGAATCTAAGTTGAAAAAACAAATGAAACAGATTGAAGCATTTAGCAAACAGAAAAAGATTACTAATTTTATTCTATGTGTTGTCTTTATCATTTTTGCGCTATTACAAATAAATGATCCTGATGGTTTTTTATGGTTTTCAATATATTTCATTGTATCAATTATATGTTTATATAGCAACTTTAAACCCATTTCTAAATCGCTTTTAATTTTAATAATAATAGCTTTATTAGCATACTCTGCATTTTATTTTCCATTATTTATTGACTATTTAGAAACAAAAAACAGAGAAGAGATTTTTGACGAAATGGTTTATGATAAGCCCTATTTAGAAGGTGCTAGGGAATTTATTGGACTTTTAATAGCAGCTATTGGCGTCATATATCAATTAAAGATTAGAAAAAACAGAAATCAATAATATTGAATTAATCCGCTTTTTTAAAGAGCCAAGCATCTCTTTTTTTAAGACTTCTATTTAATAACTTTACATTTTTCAAATATAAATATGAACAAAATTATAATGCTTTTTCTTTTTACAATAACAAGTCCGTTTTGTAATACAGTTTTTTCTCAAAGTAACATTAACGGAGAAGTAAAAAATCGTCATGATAATCCTTTAGAAGCCGCAAATATTGTTTTAAGTCCTTCTATCCATACAAGCATAACTAATGCAGATGGGCTTTTTAAAATAAAAAATATCCCTGCTGGCAACTATGTAATAATTATTTCATATTTGGGACATAAAACTATAAAGGACACTATTGAAGTGACTCAAAAAGATGTAACACTTTCTTTTGTTTTAGAAGATGATTTGTTAAACCTACAAAACATAGTAGTTACAGGTAGTTTTGATCCTAGAATTCAGCTAGAATCCAGTACATCACTTAGTATACTTAACTCTAAAGCACTTCAACAAGTATATCCGCAGGGAACTGCAAGTTTACTTCAAAATATTCCTGGCACATTTACAGACGCATCAGCAGGTGAAGTATTTACTAAAGTTTATACACGAGGTGTTTCAGCCTCAGCAGAAGATGATACAGGGTGGTATTATGTGTCTCTTCAAGAAGACGGGCTTCCTGTTAGTCTTGTTCAACATTCATATTATAGTCCAGATCTTTTTCATCGCCTAGACCTAACTACCAAAAAAGTGGAAGCTCTAAGAGGTGGAAGCTCTTCTATTACTGCACTTAATGCTCCTGGGGGTATATATAATTTTATCTCGCAAGGTGTTCGAAATGAATTTGGAGGTGATGTTCAACTAGCAAGTGGTTTTCAAGGAGAAGGGAATTCCTTATACAAAATAGATGCTAGTATTGGAGGGCCGTTAGGTAATAACTGGTTTTTTAATGCAGGTGGACATTACAGACATGATGATGGTGCTAGAAACACGGATTTTACTTTTAGCAAAGGCGGACAGTTTAAATCCAATATCATTAAAAAGAATGCACATGGATACTTAAAATTTTATGGAAAAATATTAGATGATTACACAAATCGGTATACAGGTGTTGCTGCTACAAACTGGGACAACCCTGCTCCAGCTTTTGGACAAAATTTTGGTTCAACCTCGTTATTAATGTCAAGTTTTAACGGCAATATTCCTGACGGAAGAAACCTTTCTCATGGGGCATCAAATAGTTTTGACCCATCACAAGGCGTTCACGCTAAAGATTTAGCTTTTGGGTTTGATGTATCCCAAGACATAGGTAATAATTGGCTATTAAGAAATAACATTAAATTTTCTGCCAAAGATGCCAATTGGCAAACCTCAATAAGTAATGCATTTGTTTCTTTAAACAACCCGCTAGCCTATTTTATTAGCGGTGCTGATTTCCCTATTGGTCAGGTTGTTTTTAGAGATGCACAATCAGGCTATGAAATTGCTAGAGTTGATAATAGTGGTGTTTTAGCAGGTAATCCCATACAATACTTAAGTGAAGGTTCTTTACCAAATGATGCCATTATGGGAACTTCTGCTTGGTACAAAGATAATAAAGCGGATGAGTGGATGAATCAATTTACATTACAAAAAAAATTAGAACATCATGATATTACAACAGGCTTTGCTTTAGGTTTTTCAGACACGTCTTTATTCACTCAAGGAAGTTTTGCTTTTGTAACATATGAGCCAAACCCTAGATTGCTTCATGTAACACTTGAGAATCCGGGTCAATCTGTAATTGAACTATCCGATTCCAATGGTGTTAGCAATTACGGCGGTTTATTTTTTGTAAATTCTAACGCTAAAGTAAGTCAGGTATCTACTTTTGTTAATGATCGATGGAAGGTTACAGATAAAGTTCATTTAGATTTAGGATTACGTCATGAAACCATTAAACATAAAGGTAGCAAAGATCGTTTTGCTCCATTTGTGCAAAATGGAGGTCTAGACGGAAATGATAATACAGCTTATGATAATGGCGTTTTAGCTCCAACAGGAGAAAAAGATAGTTTTAATTACAATTATAGATACCTGTCCTTTTCAGGAGGTGTTAATTATAAAATTGATAATGAAGCTGCTTTATTTGCTAGATTTTCACAAGGAAATAAGGCCCCTGAATTAAATCACTATTTTAATAATTTCTCAAATGTACCCATAAACAAAAAGGGAGAAGTCCAAAAAATAAACCAAGCCGAAATAGGTGTAAAGTATAATCTTAAAAACTTTTCATTTACAAGCACAGCATTTTGGAGCCAGCTTAAAAATGTTGGTTTAGCTAATTTCGAATTTGATTCAAACGATAATAATATTTTCTATACACCGATTCAATTTAATACATCAAGAACAATTGGTTTAGAATGGGAAAGTGTTTATTCCCCTTTGCAGAATATTACTTTTCATTTTAACGGAATTATTCAGAACCCAAAAGCTACCGAATGGAAGGTTTATAATGCAGCAGGTTCGGTTGACACAAATGACGATATTATTATAGATTATTCTGGTAATATACTACCCTTTAACCCTAAGTTAATGTTTAACCTTAGTAGCGAATATCAAAAAGACAATATATCAGCATTTATTAAATGGCAGTTTTTAGGCAAACGTTATGGTAATGTGTCTAATGGATTTATACTTCCCGCTTATAGTGTTTTTAATGCGGGAGTTAGTTATGAAATTAGTAAACATATATCAGTAAACATGTTAGCAACCAACCTGTTTAACTCTGAAGGATTAGCCAATTTTTTTGGCGCTAATAGTTTTGGTGCTAATGCAAATGGAGTGACTCCTGAATTTATTGCGGCCAATCCAGATGCTAGTTTTATAGTTTTTCCCGTTTTACGTAGAAGAGTTTTATTAAAATTAAATTACAGTTTTTAGCATAAATATTTAAAAAAAACTAGTTTAAATGTATATTATAATAAAGATCTTTTGGAATTAGCAAAATGTTTTTTGAGACAAATTTTAAAGTTTTTATGAGGATAATTGTCATTTTCAGACACAAAGTTGAGTGGATTATCTAAATGATTAAGTCTATTCATTTTTTATATTAGAGTTTGTTTACCTAAATAATTTCCAATTGAAAAAAAATTTCCTAACTCAGTTTTCAAAATTAGCAGTATCCATTTTAATTTTAAGCAGCTTAAGTTGTTTTGCACAAAAAACAGTTACAACAACGTCACTATTTAATGGTGATTCATTAGAAGGTTGGAAAACTGTGCAACAATCTAATCAAAGCATCTGGTCTGTAATAGATGGTGTCATTACTGGCGGAGATGGAACTAAAAAAATCACTTCAAACACTTATTTACATACAGTCAAAGAGTATGAGGATTTCGAATTTCGTTGTCTTTTTAAACTTACTGGAGATCATGGTTTAGGATTAATTAATAGTGGAATTCAGTATCGTTCAACAATTAAAGATAATAAAATCATTGGCTATCAAGCGGATATAGGAAAAGGATATTGGGGAGATATTTATGATGAGCACCGCCGTGGAAAACTTATAAGTGGAGACTTGAGTACTTTAAAACACCTCTTAAAAAAAGATGGTTGGAACAGTTATATTATAAGATGCAAAGGTAATAAACATGAACTCTATATTAATGGTGTTAAAACTTGTGAATATATAGAAACAGACAAGAGCATGCCTTCTAAGGGTGTTTTTGGAATGCAATTGCATAGTGGTGGTAATGCACAAATAGAATTTAAGAATATTACCATTACCCAGCTTTAAATATCAATAACTTTATAATAAACACAGTGAATAGAATTAAATCATCTCTTTTAATAAGTTTAGTAACCATACTAATCATTGCATGTGAAAATGTAGATAAATCAATAATTGATAACGATCCTACTCTAACTGAAAAACAGTTAGTTAAGTATTCAAGAAAAACGTTTTCTCAACGAGAAAAATTGAATTCTCCAGAAGAAGAGTTAGCAGGTTTTAAGGTTCCAGAGGGTTTTGTAGTCGAATTGGTTGCAAGTGAAAGAGATGGTGTTATCAACCCCATAGATATAACCTTTGATGATGCGGGAAAATTATGGACACAAACAGCCCAAATGTATCCTCTAGATCCTGTTGCAGATGTTAAATGGAATGAGTTAATAAAATTAATGGACAATCCTGAAGCTCAGGAAAAAAATGAAAAATTCAAACATATTTTTTCATTGTATCGTGGTCAAAAAAAAGGGAAAGACAAAATATTAGTAATTTCAAACTTATATAATAATTCAGATATAAAAACGAATGTTTGGGCAGATGGATTATCCATTCCACAAAGTATATTGCCTTATAAAAATGGTAGTTACGTTGCACAAGGTTCAGAATTGTTTTTTTTAAGTGATACTGATAATGATGGAAAGGCAGATAAGCGTACACCTTTATTAACTGGTTTTGGTATTACAGATACCCATACTATGGCGCACTTATTAGTTCGAGCTCCTGGAGATTGGATTCATTTTAGTCATGGTGCACTTAATAAAGGAAACGTGACCTCGTTAGTAAGTGATGCCAAATTGCGTATCGATTTTAGTAAAATTGCTAGATTCTCTTTGGATGCCAAAAAACTTGAGTTAGTAAACGCAGGGTTAAACAATATCTGGGGATTCCAACTTAGAGGCAGTGGACAATGGTATGCCTCTGAAGCTAATGACTTGGGATATTCTGTAGTTCCTATGGAAGGAGGAACAGCATTTCCTGGAATAGGAAGTGAGCGTGTTCGTTCGTATCAACCTTGGTATTTAAAGTTACATGATTTTCGCTTAGGTGGAACTGGAGTTTCTGGTATAGCCTTTTCTGATGATGATGAAGGGTCGTTTCCAAAAGCATGGAAAGATGTTGCCTTTATAGCAAACCCTATTACAAGTAAAATAAATGCTGTAAAGGTTATACGTAATCCTGATGGCACTGTTTTTTCTAAACATTTACCAGATTTTTTAACTTCTGAAGATGACTGGTTTAGGCCTGTTAATATGGAATTTGGTCCCGATGGTAGTTTATATTTTGCCGATTGGTATAATAAAATCATTTCGCATAACGAATTACCAACAACGCATCCAGATCGTGATAAATCTCACGGACGTATTTTTCGAATTCGTCATAAATCACAAAAACCAAGAACTATTGAGAACTTTTATGAAGTTAAAACAAATGACCTTGTCGAACATTTAAAATCGCCTTCCCTTTGGGCAAAACGTGCCGCATGGCATCAAATAAGTGATCGTCCAATTGAAGAAACTAAAAACCTTTCAAATGAGTTGTTGGCTCTCGCTTCAGACAAATCTCAAAGTGAAACAACGCGCATTTTAGCATTATGGTCTATAGAAGATATTCATTATTATGATAAAAATTTAATACGTACATTACTTGCGTCTCCAGAACATAATTTACGTAGAGAAGCTGTGAGATCATTGGCCTCGTTTTCATTAAACGCTAGTGCGATTGCTAGTGCATTAGAGCATGTTTCTGAAGACAGCAACCCTATGGTTCGCTCTCAAGTACTTAGAACATTAAACGAAGTAGGTGTTGCTAATGCAGAAACTATAAATCTATTAGTAAAAGCCTGTAAACCTGAACTTGAGGGCAATGAAATGGGAGGGTCTTATGAACGCAATTTCGAACGTTTTTTGGCAAGAAAAACACTTGAAAGTTATTCAGATGAATTAAAAAAGTTTATTGCTTCACCTCAAGCAGAACAGTTAGACCCTGCTAATCTTATATGGGCAAGTCAAGCATTAGAAGAGAAAGAACGTGAACGTATTTTTCTTGATTTATGGGGACAACAAGGCGGAAAAATGAGCTTAAATGAATCTACATTTATAATTGCCGCAAAGATGCTTTCTAATCCAGCTATATTTAAAGCTGTTAAACCTACATTAGAACAAGAAGAAAAGGCCGAAACTTACGTTAAATACGCATTAAAAAATTTAACTCAAGTACAATCTAGTCAATTAACTCAATTGCTATCAAATCCTGTAAAATCTTTGCTGCAAAGCAAGGATGAATCTACGCAACGTCTAGGTCTGGAGGCCATCGGCAAGTTACGAGTTAAAAACCTTCAAAATAATATTATACCATTAATTAAAGAAACTTCTTCAGAGGAGACTCTTAATTTAATACTACTTGCTCTTGAAAATCAACCCGAACAAAATAAAATGATTTTTTTGCAATTGGCCAAGAATAATAACTTAAAGGATGAAATAAGAGTTTATGCCTTACACGCGCTAGTAAAGGTAGATCAACCTCAGGCTATCACCATTTTAACAACATGGTTACCAAAATTAGATGAAACACAACAAAAACTAGTTGCAAATATTTTATCTGGGTCCAAAAATGGCGCTTCACTTTTAAAAAAATTGTTTAAAAAGGAATTATTATTACATAAAATTTTTGATATTTCTAGCGCGGAAAAAATACACCAATCTAACAAAGAAGATCCTGTCGGAATAGAGATATTAGACCAAGTAAAAAAGCGACAGGAAGAAGATAAAAAAGCCTTTGAGACTAAACTTGAATATTTTATGGCTATTGCAGAAAAAGAAGATGGCAATGCAAAAGAAGGAGAAGGACTATTTCAAACATGCATACTATGTCATAGCGTTGGGGATAAAGGATATGATTATGCTCCTGCGCTTGACGGTTCGGCATTACGAGAAAATGAAGCTTTATTAACGGCTATTCTTAATCCAGATGCTGCATTAGAAGGTTATTATGCCGTTTATAGAGTTACTAAAAATGATGAGAGCAATATTGAGGGATATCTTATAAAAAGAGATGATAGAGGGACTTCTATTGGTTTTATGGGAGGTGCCAAAGTTTTCATTCAAGCTAGTGAAATTAAATCGCAAAGTTTCATAGGTGGGCGTTCGTTTATGCCTAAATGGCTTATTGATGATTATTCTGATAAACAAGTTGCAGATTTGCTGGCTTATATTAAAACATTAAAATAAATTGTTTTTATAGATGTATACTTTAAATAAAATAAAATTTTCTGTTAGCTTCTTTATTTGTATAACATCACTACAAATAAAGGCTCAAACAGAAAAATTGCCATTCACAAACGTGTCTTTTAAAAAAGTACAATTGTTAGATAAGTATATTACAGAAGGTGCATCAATAGGAGATATTAATGCTGATGGCTATCAAGATGTTATAGCGGGATCTGTATGGTGGAAAGGTCCAGAGTTCAAAAAAAAATTTACATATGCGCCAGTAAAACACTATCCCATTACAGGTCCTGGATTAGAAGGTTATGCAACCAACTTCTTCACGTTTCCATATAAACTTAATAATGATAAGTGGACAGATATATTACGCATTGGACTACCAGGAACCGATAGTAAATGGATTAAAAACCCCGGAAAAAGATCGAAGTCCTTTGAGAAAGTAAAAGAAAAACCTAAATATCAAGACGCACAGAAACATGTTGATCATGAATCTCCTAACTTAATTAATATAATTGGTGATGAAAAAAAGGAGCTTTTAGCTTTTAGTAATGGGCAAATTACATTGGGAATTCCCAATGGAGATAATGAAAATGAATGGGAGACTTTAGCTATTAGCCCATACGACCCAAAACGTTCTCCTCACGGTCTGGGGGCAAGTGATATTAATATGGATGGACTTATAGATATACTAGAAAAAAGTGGATGGTGGGAGCAACCAACGAATTGGAATTATATAACGGTTTGGAAGCGCCATAAACACCCTTTTTCTCCTGAGCAAGGAGGTGCCCAGATGTTTGCTTTTGATGTTGATGGCGATGGCGATAATGATGTTGTAACAGCTATGAACGCTCATGGTTATGGCCTCTCATGGCATGAGCAAATAAGTACAAATAATAATATTGCTTTTAAGGAGCATAAAATAATGACCAACTTAAAAGCAGATAATAAATATGGCGTATCTTTTAGTCAGTTACATGCCTTAGATTTTGCTGATATAGATAGTGATGGCATTCTAGATATTGTGACTGGAAAATGTTATTATGCGCATAATGGACGTGACCCAGGCTCTGAAGACCCTGCTGTTTTATATTGGTTTAAAACAAATAGATGTCCGGATGGGACTGTAGAATTTATCCCTTATTTAATTGATGATCATTCTGGAGTTGGAAGACAAATTAGCACAGGTGATTTAAATAATGACGGTAAGATTGATATTGTGATCGGTAATAAAAAAGGCGTATTTGCTTTTATACAAGATTAAATACAAATAAAAAAAATATTATGACTAGACACTTCGGAATGTTTCAATTTAAAGAAGTAATAACAAATCAAGAAATTGAAGAATGTTTTTCAACAATGCAAGCTATGGTTGGAAAAATCCCTGGACTTTTAAAAATGGAGCATGGACCTTATGATAGTAGCGAAGGGTTCAACGATGGGTATACATATGGGTTTATAATGACTTTTGATAGTCCCGAATCTAGAGAAGCTTATTTACCACATCCTATTCATGAAAAAGTAAAGAATTTAGTAATCCCTAAATTAGAGCGAGTTGTGGTATTCGATTTTAATGTTTAATTAAATAGTGTTTTATAATGAATACAGTAGAAAAAAAGATTGTAATACTAGGATGTTTCGACACAAAAGGTGAAGATTTCTCCTATCTATTAGAATGCATTCAAAATAAAGATCAACACGTTATTACTATAAATACAGGTGTTATGGAAAGCACCGCTAATTTCACCATTGATTTTGATAATTCTCTAGTGGCGGAAGCTTCAGGAATCTCAATTGAGGCTATTAAAAACTCTGGAGATCGGGGGAAAGCTGTAGATTTAATGGGGCAAGGAGCTGCAAAAATTTTAGAAACGCTTGTAGCTGAAAATAAAATAAAAGGTGTTATTGGTATGGGGGGCGGGGGTGGTACCTATATTGCTTTGTCAGCGATGCAAGTGGTTCCGTTAGGCATACCAAAACTTTGCTTAACAACGCTTGCGGCCAAAGACCTTTCAAGACAAGTTGGTGTTAAAGATATTACTTTAATGCCCTCTGTTGTTGACGTTGCCGGACTTAATAGTATTAGTAAATTGTTAATACAACAAGCAGCCGCAGCCATTTGTGGTATGGTGGATGTAAAAGTGGAAGTTTCAGACAATATAAAAAAAAGTATTGCTATAAGCATGTTTGGAAACACAACTAAATGTGTAGATAAATGCACTGACCTATTGAAAGATAAAGGTTATGAAGTATTAGCTTTTCATGCTACAGGAGTTGGAGGTGCTACAATGGAATCTTTAATTTTAGAAGGTTGCTTTGATGCTGTACTAGATGTTACTACCACAGAATTAGCAGATGATCTTTGCGGTGGCATTTGTAGTGCAGGTCCTGAGCGTTTAACAGCAGCTTCCAAAATGGAAATTCCTCAAGTAGTTGTCCCTGGTTGCTTAGATATGGTGAATTTTGCTCATTTAGATACGGTTCCAGAAGAATTTAAATCTAGACAACTTTATAGTTGGGCACCAGATGTTACTTTGTTAAGAACTAATAGGGAAGAAAATAAAATTCTTGGAGAACGTCTAGCCACTAAATTGAATAAGTCTGAAGCAAAAGTAACGGTGCTGTTGCCTATAAAAGGAATTTCTCAAATTGATAGTGAGGGTGATATTTTCTATCAACCCGAAGTGGATAAGGCTTTGTTTGAATCAATCAAAGAACATACAAAACCCTCTATTCCTGTTATAGAAATTGATGCCCACATTAATGATGAGGACTTTGCAGTTGCATTAGTAGAAAACCTAATTAAAATAATATAAAACAGACTTTTATTAATTATTAAAAATATGCCAAACACATGGACGGGAAAAGGAAACCCTTATACCAGAGAAGAAGTTAGAGAAAGATTACAAGCAACTTTGGTTAAGAAAAAAGCTATTATTGGAGCTGGAGCCGGAACTGGAATTAGTGCTAAATTTATTGAAAAAGGAGGCGCAGATTTTATTATAATATATAACTCTGGACGATTCAGAATGTCTGGTCATGGCTCTACAGCTGGCTTAATGGCGTATGGTGATGCCAATGCCGTAGCTATGGAAATTGGAGAATTTGAAGTACTCCCAGTCGTTGAGGAAATACCTGTTTTTTGTGGTGTACATGGTTCTGATCCGCGCAGACGCATGTGGCATTTTCTAAAACAAGTAAAAGATATGGGGTTTTCAGGGATTAACAACTTCCCTACCCACTCTATTGTCGATGGATCTTTTAGAAATATTCTAGAAGAAACAGGGATGGGATTTTCTAAAGAAGTTGAAATGGTTCAATTAGCAACCAAAATGGATTTATTTTCATGTGTATATGTTGCAACTCCAGAAGAAGCTATTCAAATGGCTAAAGTTGGTGCAGATACAATAATTGCTCATGTAGGGACAACAGTAGGTGGATCCATTGGTGTAATTGGAGCTACAGTAGATATGGATTTTGCAATAAAGCGAACACAAGAAATAATAAATGCCGGACGTACAGTTAATAAGGATATTATCTTTTTAGCACATGGTGGACCTGTGAATACTCCAGAAGACGTTAAAATAATTCTTAAAAACACCGATGCTCATGGATTTGTTGGTGCTTCTTCATTAGAACGTATGGCTGTAGAAACCTCTTTAACGGAATTAACTCAAAAATTTAAAGCGCTAACACTTTAATCCTTTAAAAGTTTAGTATCAATTTAATAAAACATAAATAATTATGGAAATGAATACAAGTACAGCTAAATCTACAAATATGATTTTATTTTGGGGCTGTTTTATAGCCCTAGTTACCACTGCTTTTGGTTTTATTACTAGAGTCTTTTTGATTGATACTTGGAGTGAAGCTTTTGATTTGAATCCAGCTCAAGCTGGACGACTTACAGGAATTGGCATTTGGCCATTTTTTGTATCTATTGTCTTTTTTAGTCTATTTATAGATAGAATTGGTTATAAAATAGCGATGATATTTGCTTTTATAGGACATGTTTCATGGGGCATATTAGGCTATTTGGCATACCAACAATTACAAGTCGGTCACATTGATGTCGCTTATGACTTATTATATTGGGGAAGTTTAATTTTTGCACTAGGGAACGGAACTGTTGAGTCTTTTATTAACCCTGTGGTGGCAACAATGTTTAATAAAAATAAAACGAAATGGTTGAATATTTTACATGCCGGATGGCCAGGTGGATTAGTACTTGCTGGTATTATCGTAATTGGTTTAGGTAATGTTGAATGGTGGATTAAAATAGTTATTACAGTTATTCCTGCGTTTTTATATTTTATAATCTTAATTAAGCAGAAGTTTCCAAAAAATGAACGTGTTGCTGCTGGAGTTAGTTATAAAGAAATGCTACAAGAGTTTGGCATTGGTGGTGCAATACTGGTTGCATTTTTACTAGTGCTTCAGCTAAACGATTTCTTTAAACCTGAATCAGATGATTATTTAATGCGTTATGGTTTTATCGCTATTGGAGTATTAATTGTGACGGTTTTTGGATGGTATGTTAAAACCATTGGGCGTCCAATCCTATTATTTCTTTGCTTTATTATTATGCCTTTAGCTATCACAGAGTTAGGTACCGATTCATGGATTCAATCCATTATGCAGAGTGTCGCGAATAAACAGGGTTTCGATGCTGGATGGGTGCTAATTTACACATCGGCTATCATGCTGGTCCTTAGGCTTTTTGCTGGTAAAATTTTATATAAAATATCACCTTTAACCTTACTAGCTATAAGTTCTGTTCTCGCCATATTTGGGCTATATACTCTCTCGATAGCCACAGGGTGGTTTATATTCCTCGCAGCGACTTTGTATGGTCTAGGGAAAACTTTTTTCTGGCCTACCACTTTAGGTGTGGTAGCAGAACAAACACCTAAAGGAGGCGCGCTTACCTTGAACGCTGTTAGCGGCATTGGTATGCTCACTGTTGGTATGCTGGGAGCTCCAATAATTGGGGTGTTTCAATCAAATTCTCAAATTAATGAGCTTCAAGTCTCTCAAGAATTGGCTCAAATTGCGCCACCAACATTAGTTAATAATGGCATTATGAATCTTCCGTTAGAGAATAAAACTATTTATTCAATTATTAATTATGAAGAGGTTGACGCCGCTAAATTAAATCAAGCTATCGATGGAGCTTCCAATAAGAAACTTTTAAATGGACTAATTGAAAAACTTAAGGCTAATGGAACTCAAAAGGCTTTGAGTACTATTATTATTTTTCCTGTAATTATGTTGATCTGTTTTTTATTTCTTATTTTTTACTTCCAATCAAAAGGTGGCTACAAGCCTATTGAATTGAGTGAAAACGCAGAGAATTAAACTCAAAAACAAAGCTAACCGATTCTTTTTAATATATCCAGGCAAGAAAAGTATTTCCTACATTGGAAAATAAACTAAACCACAGGCATATCTTCTTCAGTAATTTCAGGAGTTGGATAATATACCCATATAGCGAAGCACTCCCAAAAAGGAAAGTGGATTTATTTAGACCTAGTGGGGGTGGTTCTTTAAACTTTTGGATCAGATTTTTTAGACTTTTCACAAACTAATCAGGGACAAGTTTCGGGACAAATTAAAAAAGGTTCACAAAACAATTACCTGTAAACCCTTATTATTAATAGTGGAGAAGATGGGACTCGAACCCACGACCTCTTGACTGCCAGTCAAGCGCTCTAGCCAGCTGAGCTACATCCCCATTATTAAATTTTCTTCAATTTTTATTTTCGTCTTCAAGAAGATTATAAATTATTTCAAATACTTTCATGTCCCCTTTTAATCTGCCAAGCTCTATTATTGTCGTTTCTATTTTAAAATTAATAACATTCCAAAATTTTAGATCATTTGACAATTTTTCAAAATCTGTTTTAGGACCTCCAATAACAAGTTGACTGTTTGAATTTCCTAGAACAATTTCTCTATAATTAATGTTATCATTGATATATGGTTCAATTCTATCATTATACTGAGCTTCATTATACTCCGCCAGTCCTTTTGACCTCTCAATTTGCCTAACATACTTTTTAAGCATAGTTTTTAATGAGTCATTCTCTACTTTATTTATATAGTCCAGGTCGATAAACTCTTGAGTAATTGGCATTGTATAACTTACCGGCCATGTGGTAGCTAAAGTTCCCAATAGTTTTTTTAAGACAGGAATAGAATCTTTGTTTTTTGATTTGATAATCTCTAATGATCTTGTCATTGAATTTTTGAGATATTGTAATGTTTTTTGGTAACCCTTTTGATAATTAATTGTCTCTTTAAATTCAACTTGAATATCCTTATAGTAATATTTAATCTCAGCTTGTTCGACTCTTTTATTATTCCAATTATCTATAGCTAAGGCAATTAAAATTCCTCCTGTTACTAAAACTATTTCGAAAAGTATATGCTTAAATGAAACTCCTCCTCCTAACCCTTTAGCATTTGTAAGCCTCCTTAAGTTAATCATATTATTATTTAATTAGGTAATTATTCGTAAGCTTGATCCGCTATTTTTAAAGCTTCAGATATAATCTTTAAACCTTCGTCTATTTCATTTTTATTTATACAAAGTGGAGGTGCTATAAAGATATAGCTCCATTTACTAAAAGTATACATTCCTAGTTCAGCAATTTTAGCCTTGACTTTATCCATGACTTTTAAATCCTCCGGCTTAGCATTAAAATGAGCCATTGGCTCTTTATTTTTTCTATTCTTAACTAATTCTATGCACCCTAAAAGCCCAGTATTTCTAAAATCTCCAATGGAAGGGTGTTTGCTTTTTAATAATTCGACTTGCTCTTCCATATAAGCACCCATCTTTTTTGCATTATTAAAAAGATCGTCCTTTTCGTATATACTTATAACCTCTAACGCCGCTGCACATGCTGTTGGGTGAGCAGAGTATGTTAGCCCAAGCATCATAGGATTGTTGTCAAAATGTGATGCAATAGTATCAGTTACTTGTAAGGCTCCAAAAGGTAAATAGCCTGCAGTAATTCCTTTTGCTAAAACCATCATATCGGGAATAACATTATGGTTATTAATCCCAAACCACTGACCAGTTCTTCCAAATCCACTCATCACTTCATCTGAAATCAGTAAGATTCCATGCTTATTACAGACCTCTCTTAGTTTTTTAAAGTATCCTTTTGGTAACTTGAGACATCCCGAAGTTCCTGATTCTCCCTCCATCATAATTGCTGCAAAGTTTTCTGGTCCCTCATATGCTAATATTCTGTCGAGTTGGTCAAAACATTCTTGTTCCCAACCACTTCCCTTGGAACGGTATTCATAAGGTATCTCAAGATGAACAAAGTTTGGGGCTTGATGAGCATCAACTTTTAATCTTCTTGGATCTCCACCAGCTGACATAGCTCCCGTTGTTGAGCCATGATAGGATCGATATCTTGTTAAAATTTTATGCCTTCCTGTATATAGTCTTGCTAGTTTTATAGCATTTTCAATACCCGTAGCTCCACAAACAGTAAAAAAAGATTTATTTAAATTTCCAGGACATATTTCGGCTAGTTTTTTTCCTAATTCGCCCCGAACTCCAGTAATTGCAGATGGAGTAACGTAACTCACTTTTTGCATCTGATTCACAACTGCATTTGTTACTCTTTGATCTCCGTGGCCAATATTAACATTCATTAATCCAGAGGAAAAATCTATGATTTTATTTCCATCATGATCGTATAAATAAATCCCTTTTGCCCTTTCGATGTTTAAAGGCTTAATACCTTTTGCTTTGACCATGAAAACAGTGTGTAGTCAAGATTATTTTTAAGGATCGTATCCTTTTTATCTAACATAAAAAAAAATTTAAGACTCGTACTTCCACTTACCCCCGACCATCGTTCTCTCAATTGGAATATCTATAATTTCCATTGGATCAACTTTTCTTAGGTCTTTGCCAAGAACAACCAAGTCGGCCAGTTTTCCACTCTCTAAACTCCCCTTTATACTCTCTTCATATGATGCATAAGCCCCATGAATTGTTCCTACTTTAATTGCCTCTTCTACTGATATTTTTTGGGACGGCCCCCATATATTTCCATTGATATCTGTCCTTGTTACGCTAGACTGAATAGCCATCATGGGCTCAAAAGGACCTGGAGGGTAGTCAGAAGTTTGCGTAACTTTTATCCCTGCATCAAGAAAACTACGAACGGCAAACATGTTTTCAAGTCTTTCCTTTCCATATTGTTTCATTTTCTCGCCATGAAAATAAACATATGTAGAAAAAGGATTTGGAATAGCGTTTAATTTTTTGATTCTTCTAACTAGATCATCGTTAATTACTGTGCAGTGTTCGAGTCTAAACCTGGGGTCAATTCGAGGGTGTTCTTTTTGAAGTCGTTCATAAATGTTTAGTGTCTTGTCAATTCCAACATCTCCATTTGCATGAACGCCAATTTGCCATCCGTTTGTATGAGCTTTGTGGGCGTACTTATATACTTCTTCCTGTTCCATTACTAGTATTCCATAGTCATTTGGCCTTCCAATATATGGTTTTGATAACCTTGCTGTTCTTTCCGAAATTGAACCATCTATTGTAATTTTCATTCCACCAATCCTAAGCCATTCATCTCCAAAGCCAGTCTTAATTCCTGCATCAATAAACTTATCTATTTCTCTGTAAGAAATCATACTGTAAATCCTCATGGATAATTCATCTGCACTATACGCATCCTGATAAGCTTTTAAAAAAGTTGAAGACCCATAAGCCTCAGTAACAGATGTAACTCCACTTTTTGTCATCATTTTAGTTATCAACCTAACTCCTTCTTGATGATCTTTTTCAGTAAAAGTATTTGGAATTAATTTTGATAGAGGGTACCCTGCTGTTTCTAAAAGTTGTCCTGTTAATTCTCCAGTTTTTCCGTCTCTACCTATTTTGCCTCCTTTAGGATCAGGAGTGCTTCGGTCATATCCCATTAAATTTAGAGCTGTTGAATTAACATATGTTGAATGTCCCCCTCGATGTTTAATTCTAACTGGATGATTTGGAGCAGCTTCATCAAGGTCATACCTGTTTATTAATCTTCCTTCTTTAATCTTTGTGTCGTCATATTTAAACCCTAAAATCCACTCTCCCGGAGGAGTTTTTTTTGCTCTTTCTTGGATAGCTTTTTTAATCTCCTCTATTGATCTTAAATCAATATCAACATTTCTCAAATGTGATAGTCCTGATGAGGCAGGATGAGAATGGGCATCAATAAATCCTGGAACAACTGTTTTCCCAGCAATATTAATTTTTTTAGTATTTGAGTTTGCTAATTTTAATATTTGATCATTTTCTCCAATTGCAACAACTTTTTCTCCTAAAATGGCAATAGCTTGAGCCTCAGGATTCTTTGGGTTTACGGTTATTACATTTGCGTTATATAAAATTGTATCAGGGCTTGATGTGAAAATGCCTTTGGTTCTTAGCCATGGAAGGGCGATTAAAGGGCTTGCGTTTTTGAAAAATTGTCTCCTGTTTTGAATTGGCATAAAAATTTATTTAGGGTCTCTTAAATTTATAAAAAATCTTTTTCATTTTATCTATTTTTATTTTTCCTGCAAAAAATAATATCCTTATGATCTATTAATACATCATTATTTGCATCAAGCTTACTAAAATATATGTTATAGTTTTTTATTAAAAATTCAATAGAAAGTAAGGTTTAGTTTAAAAGTAAATAAATTTAACTTTAGTTTAGTGTTAAAATCTTGACAACAATTATTTTAGGGTTGTTACTGTATATTAGAGGAATGTTGCGAGTTTATTTGTTTTTAGCTTTAATTTTAACTGGTTTTTTATCCTTTTCACAAGGAAATAAAAACCTATACAAACAATATAGAACTGGGCCTGATCCAGACAGTTTTTATCACCTTTGGAATTACTCTTTATACGGAAGGTTAAATTGGATGAACTCTGATCAAGATTATACTAAAAACGGAATGGGAAAAGGTGTTGGTTTTGTAGTTCAAAAACTTGAGTCTAAAACATTTGGATTTTCAACTGGTTTTGAGTTTAATGAAATTCGCTATCAATATGATGGGTTTTTAGAAAACTCTTCTGATAGTATAAATTGGTTGAGTTTCCCTTTATCAATTAGACTTTATCCCTCAAGGAAATTATTGTTTGAAGTAGGACTCAAGTACCATTATTTTTTGAATGCTAAAAATTCAACAATTAATAATTTAATTACTGGGTCGCTTAAGTATCCTAAGGAGTTTTTTGGAAATACTTTCGGAACATTTATCACTATTCAATACCAAGTTTGGAAAAGATTAAATATAGGTTTTCAGTATCAATACATGAAGGGGAAAAGCATAAATTCTTCAGGGGTTCAACCAAGTGTTTTTGATGGATTGACTCTAACGTTTGGTGCTTTTATTAAAAACCCTATGAAGCGTCCAGAATTAAATTAATTATAATTTTTAACTATAGTGTCCTTAATAATTATCATTTTAACCAAAGAATCTGTAGCTAAACTATCAATTATAACAAGGTGTCCTTTTGGCTTAATTTCGTCTATGAAATAAATTTCAGATTTACGATTTTTTAAATCAACAAACTCCCCAGAAGGGTTTAGTTTCTTGGTAATATTTGATTTATGACCAAATTCTTTAGTCAAGGTTTTGGAGGGTGTTTCATAAAAGTTATTTACTATTAAACATGATTGAAACAAAATTAAAATAAGGCCTGAGGTAAAAAAAATTTTTATTGAATTCATGTTTTAAAATTGATTTCTTATTGTAATATTAAGGACTTGATGTCGATTGAATCTTTGACCAGGAGTGTCTTTACTCATAGATTGGTATAGCATTAAAATTGTCCACTTTTTTTTCTGAGAAAAAAATCCAAATTCAAAATTATTTCGATATTTTAAATTGGGTCTTGTTAATTCAGATGAACTATTATCAAATATGCTTCCACTCAAAGCAAAATCATGAGGCCTATATTCTTGTCTAGTTCCAATATATATTCCTCTAGAAAGTTCAGAGTTGCTAAATGAAATTCTTTGAAATGGAATCTTTTCATTTGAGCCTATTAAAACTCCTATTCTAGCTATAGATTGAATTCTATAGCTAGATAGTTTTGAAAAAAGTTGAGAGGTTAAATGAATTTTATCTGATATAGTAATTCCTTTATTAACCTGGCCAAAAATTCCAAAATGAAATCTTTGAGGTTGAGCTCCTGCCCATGATAGTTCGTCTAAGTTTAAAAAAGTGCGATGATAGAAATTTTGAAATGTTTTTGCTAAAGAAGCATCTCCCGTAACTCCTAATTCTGTTCCCCAGCTATAGCTGAATTTTGAATTCAAAAAATATTCTTTTTCATTTTGAATATATAGCCATCCATTATAAGGATAGTCGATTTTAGATAGATTAGTAGTAAAGCGATGAGAGGGGTGAAATATTTCTTGTCCAATTCGCCAATGAGAGGCTTTTTCTTCTTTTTTTTTACCATATGAAATAATTATTCCACTTGAATAATATTGGTCAGTTAGAAAATATAAGTCGTTATCAACAGATAATTGAACATATGACTGAGAATGAGTTTTTACAGTCAAAAAAGCAAAACACACAATCAAGTAAATTAACTTATTTTTCAATTTGTATTTTATAATACGTTTATATAAAATTAGATGTAAGGTTAAAATTAGAACATCTTTCTAAAAAACATAAAATTATAGCTAATGATGTTAAAAAAATTTATTTTGGCAAAAAATTTATTATGATTCGACTTGCATACTTTTCTGACTTAGATAACATTAAAAAATTAGCTGAAGCCTGTGCACAAGAAATGATTTCTAGAAAAATATTCCAATGGAATGAACATTATCCTTCTAGAGAGACTTTTGAAAAAGATATAATGAATAGGGAATTATATGTTGCTGAAATAGATAATTCTATAGTTGGTTGTATTATGTTTTCAAAGCTCAAAGATGAGGTTTATAATGAAATTGAATGGCTCACGCCTGATCTAAACAATTTATATATTCACAGACTAGCTGTTCATCCCAAAAATCAAAAAAAGGGATTAGCTAGATCAATGATGGATTTTGCAGAAGAAGAAGCAATTAAAATGAACTGTATTTCAGTTAGACTTGATACCTTTAGTCAAAATCCGAGAAATTCAAAATTTTATAATTCCAGGGATTATATTCAGCTAGGAGATGTATATTTTCCAAAACAAAGTGAATATCCATTTTATTGTTTTGAAAAAATTATGAAGCATTAAGAAGATAAATTATGAATAATAAAATACGAATTACTAAAGAATTTAGTTTAGAAACTGGTCATGCGCTTTATGGTTACGATGGACTCTGTAAAAATGTCCATGGACATAGTTATAAGCTATATGTGACCATAATTGGAAAACCAATAGATGAATCCAAAAATGTAAAGCTTGGAATGGTCATTGATTTTAGTGATTTGAAAAAAATTGTAAAGGAAGAAATTATTACTCCTTTTGACCATGCAACAGTTTTAAACTGTGATTCTCCTCATAATGTGTTAGCAAATGAGATGGAAGAAAAAGGAAATAAAATTGTTAGAGTAAATTATCAGCCCACTTGTGAAATGTTGGTTTCTGATTTTGCAAGTAAAATACAGGTTCGTCTTCCTAGACATTTAAAACTCCACTCTTTAAAACTAAGAGAAACAGCTACTGCTTATGCTGAGTGGTATGCGGAGGATAATCCTTAATTAGAATCCAAAACCATCTAAATCCTCTAAATCTTCATCTGATTTTTCTTGAATATATTGATCACAATCTAATGAAATTTTTAGTATTTCAGGCTTAATAAAATCCTCTTTTGAAATTCCTAATTCAGGCTTAAGATAAACTTCTTTCATAAACTGACCCCATATAGGTAGGGCCATTGTAGCCCCTTGACCGTAAGCAATTTTTTCAAAGTGAATTGAACGGTCTTCTCCACCTACCCAGACTCCTGTTACCAGGTTTGGAACAATTCCCATGAACCAACCATCGCTTTGATTTTGAGTTGTTCCTGTTTTTCCGGCAATTGGATTTTCAAAAATATAAGGGTATCCTGTAATTATGTTTTTATAAATGTAATTTTCTTTTTCAAGTCCTGCATGTCTTAGCCTTGCTCCTGAACCAAGCTCAGTAACTCCTTTCATCAGGCTTATTGTTACGTAAGCTGCCTCTTCAGATATAACATCTTGTGTTTCTGGAACTGATTCGTAAATAACTGTTCCATTTTTATCTTCTATTCTTGAAATCATTACTGGCTTAACATATATTCCTTTGTTTGCAAAAGTTCCGTATGCTCCAACCATTTCAAAAAGACTTATGTCGGGTGTTCCAAGTGCAATTGAAGGAACAGGGGGGATATTGGAGGTGATTCCCATTTTTCGTACTAAATTAATTACTGGTCTAGGGCCTACTTTATCCATCAGTCTTGCACTTACAGTATTTACAGAGTTTGCTAATGCGTTTTTTAAGGTTCTATTCCTTCCATATTTATCTCCTGCATTTTTTGGACACCATGCTTCAACATTTCCGTGTTTCATCGGCTCTATACAAAACAGAGCGTCAGGAAGAATATCACATGGTGAAAGCTTTAGTTGATCAATAGCTGTTGCATATAGAAAAGGTTTAAATGTTGATCCGATTTGACGCCTTCCCTGCTTTACTTGATCGTATTGAAAGTGTTTATAATCATATCCACCCACCCAAACTTTTACATGTCCAGTTTGAGGCTCCATTGACATCATTGAGGAGCGCAAAAAATATTTATAATATCTTATTGAGTCTAATGGTGACATAACAGTGTCTATTTCTCCCTTCCAGGAGAAAACTGACATTGATTTAGGTTCTTTAAAGTTATTTAATATTTTATCCTTTTCCCATCCAGCATTTACTTTGTTTTTCCAGCGCTCAGATCTGTATGCTGTTCGCTCCAATAGAGTATCTATTTGTCCTGTTCTTAAGTCTAAAAAGGGTGCTGTTTTATTTAGTTTTTTTGTGTTTTGTCTGAAAAACTCTTTTTGTAAATTTTTCATGTGGTTACGAACCGACTCTTCTCCAATATTTTGAAGCTGGGAATCAATTGTTGTATAAATTTTTAACCCGTCCCGATACAAGTTATATTGATCTCCGTTTTGTTTTGGATTTTCTTTTGTCCATTTTCTCATAAACTCTTGCAGATATGCTCTGAAATATGTTGCCAATCCTTCCCTATGAGACTCAGGAGTATAATCAACTTCTAAAGTCATTTTTGAAAGAGAGTCAGCAATTTTTTGTGACAAAAAACCATTTCTTTCCATTTGTTTAAAAACAATATTTCTTCTTCTTTTAACTAATTCAGGTCTTCGTAATGGGTTGTAGTATGATGAGTTTTTAAGCATCCCTATTAAAGTTGCTGATTGTTCAATCTTTAGTTTTTTTGGAGTTGTGTTAAAAAATATTTTTGCTGCTGATCGAATTCCGTCAGCATTATACCCGAAATCATAAATATTTAGATACATGGCTATAATTTCTTTTTTGGTATATCTTCTCTCCAATTGAACAGATAAAACCCATTCTTTAACCTTTTGAATTACTGCCTCGGAAATATTTCTAGATCTAACTCCAACAAAAAGCTGTCTTGCTAATTGCTGAGTTATTGTGCTTGCCCCTCCTCTTTTTCCTAAAAAAACAAACGCGCTAATTGTTCGTCTCCAGTCTATTCCTGAATGGGAATAAAACCTTTCATCTTCTGTAGCTATAAGTCCATTTACAATATTTTCAGGAAGCTCATTAAATTGAATAGGGGTTCTGTTGTCCTCATAATAATACTTTCCTATCACGACTCCGTCTGATGAAAATATTTGCGTGGCTAAATTAGTTTTAGGATTCTCGAGTTGTTGAAGATCAGGCATAGAACCATAGTGGCCCATTCCCGCTCTATAAAATATAATAACTGCAATAATAATTCCTGAAATGATTATTCCCCAAAAAATATTAATAGCGAGCCTAAAGGGTTTATTTTTTGGACTATTCATTTTTTTCTCTGTTAAGAATTATACTTATTCCTACACTTATAATTCCAGGTAAAACTTTCATTCCAAATTCATTTTGATTTTTCCTCATTGCATGTTTTAAAGTAACTGAATATTTAGATTCACTTGAAAAACTAATATCTTCTTTCCAGGTTAACAGACTTTCTTTCACGCTTCCAAAACCCTTACCTAAATACCTTCCTGTTTTATCGGCCATTGAATATTCTAAAGTGTCAGTTGTAATTTCAACTCCATCTTTTAATAAAGAGGAAATTAAAAAAATATTAGAAAAAGGATAATTATTGTCGTTTCTAATATTAATTAGAATATTTCCTTTTGAATTAGGTGTTTCATTAAAACTAAAAGTGGCTGAATCTTCTGATTTCCATCCATCTGAGAAATCTTTAAAATCACTATACCAAATTTCATTCGAACAAGAGCAAAAAACTATTGATGTAATTAAAAATAAGATTCTATTAATATTTTTAGTTGTCATAATGATTTTGGTGTCTAAGCAAAGATACAATATCTATAGACTGCCAATATATGTGAATATTTTATTTTTTAAACTTTAGAAATTCTGATCTGCCTTTTTTAAAAATCTTGTTACTATTGCGGGTTCCTTTTCTTAATTGTTTTTGAATTTCAAATGGCATGTTAATAATTTCTTTACACTCGTCAGAACAACAACTTTTATGTTTTTCACAACATTTAGAACATTGTATAAATAGTAAATGACAAGCTTGATTTTTACAATTCACATGAACATCACAAGGTGATCCACATTGGTGGCATTTAGAAACAATTTCTTGAGATATTCTTTCTCCTCTTCTCTCGTCAAAAACAAAATTCTTACCTATAAATTTGTTTTCAATACTTGTGTTATTAACTTGCCTAGCATATTCAATGATTCCACCTTCTAATTGAAAAACATTCTTAAACCCTTTATGTTTAAAATAGGCGCTTGCTTTTTCACATCTAATTCCTCCAGTACAATACATTAAAATGTTTTTCTCTTTTTCATTTTTTATTATGGTGTTTTCAATTACTGGTAATGAATCTCTAAAAGTATCTACATCAGGAGTTATAGCTCCTTTGAAGTAGCCTATTTCACTTTCATAATGATTCCTAATATCAACACAAATAGTTTTTGGATCCTCTAACAGTTCATTAAATTCTTTAGCACTCAAATGTTTGCCCTTATCGGTTACATCAAAAGAATCATCATTTAAGCCATCTGCTACAATTTTATCTCTCACTTTAATAGTAAGCTTCAAAAATGATTTGTTGTTTTGTTCAACAGCAATATTAAGCCTGACATTTTTTAAAAAAGAGATATCATCAATATTGTGTTTGAAGTTTTGAAATTTTTCTGCAGGAACAGAAAGTTGAGCATTTATTCCCTCATTTGCTACATAAATTCTACCCAAAACTTCAAGTGGATTCAATGTCAAAAAAAGGTGGTCTCTAAAAAGGGTAGGGTTCCCAATTTGTGCATATTGATAAAAAGAAAGGGTTAGGCGATCTTTTCCTGCAGATTCAATTATTTCTGCACGTTCATTTGCACTTAATTTATTGTACAGTTGCATGCTATACGTTTTTAAGTTTAATTTAAATAAAGATAATATTATTCTATAGCATTATCTTTTTGTCCAACCAAAATAAGTTCAGTTTGTCTTCCATTGACGTATTTAAACCCCTCATCACCAAAATATCCGGCTTCTTCGAGCATAACTCTAATTTCTTTTTTCCATTCTTTTATATAAACTTTTGTGTTTAATTCAATAGCATATACAGTTTCTAAACGTAATGGATGTTCTCCTGATCCAGGTATACCGCTTTGCGCATCCCACATTCCAAAAGTTGTTCCTGCAGAATGTCCGAAAAAGCCTAAAGGATGAGTATATATTTGAGGTTTATAACCCATTTTTTTAGCTTGACTTAATGCCTTGATAAGAGTCTTATTTCCAGTTTGACCCTCAATAAAGTTGTTTGTCAAATAGTCCTGGACAGTGTTTCCGTCTTTTAAGGCTTTTTCTAGTTCTTGGGGAGCCCTTTTTTCGTCTCTTTTTAAAACATAGGCCAACTCTTGACAGTCTGTGTTTAACGTTAAATAACTGATGCCAAAATCACAATGAAGCAAGTCTCCTGGAAGTATGGTGTCAAATTTTGATTTACCATCAAAAGAGTATAAATCACTCGATTCATTTCTTTGTACGTCTACTGTTGGATGAAACCAAGTAGAC
>Ga0114994_10000037_pt1 | contig 64458 bp, 56 predicted proteins | sample ArcticOcean_MG_C_9_FD_87043 | JGI IMG/M metagenome (GOLD analysis project Ga0114994, IMG submission 87043) | Marine microbial communities from western Arctic Ocean - ArcticOcean_MG_CB2_152 | ecosystem: Environmental > Aquatic > Marine > Oceanic | place: Arctic Ocean: Canada Basin | collected...
CGTTCATCCGTGTTGCTCATGCCTGGATCGAAAACTGTGGCCGTTCCATCGCCGTGATCTAACAAGTAGGTCTGTTCACTAAAGAGATTAAATGTGAAAGTGTGTAGTTCGTTCATCTTTTAAATATTCAATGCGTAATTTCGGGAAGCATGAGCAATCACCACTCATTATCTACAACATTTCTCCTTTTATGGATGGTTTTTTGTATCTCACCACAGGCGGAGGCCCAATTCCATAACGGACTTCAAGTAGAGTACGGTAAGAATAGAGTACAGTATAGAGATTTTAATTGGCAGTATCACATCGAAGGTTCATTTGAAATATATTACTACCAGGGAGGAAAGGAACTCGCAGGAGCTGTAGCAGGAATAGTTGAAGATTGTAATAGAGACTTAAAATCGTTTTTCGGTGCTGATATAGAGGGTCCAATTCAAATTCTGGTGTATAATAACCTAACTGAATTTAGGCAATCAAATATCGGTGTGTTTACCGCTGAAGATGAAAGCGAAAACATCGGTGGTACAGCTAAGATAATAGGGAATAAACTGTTCATTTACGGAAGTGGGGATAGGAAGAAGTTAGTTGGCGACCTGACTGAAGGGCTGTCCAGAATCGCAATACAGCAAGTGCTGTACCGAGGATCATGGCAAGATGCAATTAAAAGTGGTAGCACATTGCACGTGCCAGAATGGTTTACAGAAGGACTCGTTAAATACATTTCAGACACGCACTCAGCTAGGGCTCATGCACATATATACGATGCCGCCCGTTCCGGTGAGTTGAATAAAATAGATAGGGCTAATGGAGTGGAAGCGGGGAACCTTGGAAGGGCGGTTTGGTCCTACATAAACGACGTCTACGGAAAACAAGCCATCCCTAACATCCTCTACATGGTAAGGATTAGTAGGAATGTGGAAGGAGGAATACGTTTCGCCACAGGTATGACTTTAAGCCAGATTATAAGTGAGGTTGTGAATTATTCTCTATCCCAAACCCCACCTGAATACAGCACCTCCCTCCCTCCCATCACAGACTTAAAAGAAAGACGGAAATACATAAAAAACGGTGATGATTTTGTTGCAATTAAAACGAGTCCGGATGGCAAGGTGCAGGCCTTTATTAAGAGTGAATTAGGGCAGTTACATGTATTCGTGTCTTATGTAGACAAAGGGGATGTCAAACGTAAAGCTGTGCACGGAAATAAACTGCACAGAACAGATAATGATAGAACCATGGAAATCGCTTGGCATCCTAACTCTCAGCAATTTAGCTATGTCATTGCAGAAAAGGGACAGCCCGTCCTGGTGACTGTTCGATTAGACGAGAAGAAGCCTGTTCTGAAGACTCTTTTCAGAATTGATGACGTTATGGGATTAGATTATTCAAACGATGGACTCTCAATTGTATTCTCGGGACTATATGGTGGTAAATCAGATTTATATATCTATAGAATTATTGGAAACGTGCAGGAGCCACTTTGGAAGGATAGGTTTGACGACTTATACCCACGATTTACTTCAGATGGTAGAGGGATTATTTTCTCTTCAAACAGGACAGATGATACACTCAGGAATGATAGAGAAAATATAGCTTTCGCCAGTGATTTGGATTTATTCATTTATGATTTGGAGTCAGAAGATCTAGTACTAGAAAGGGTCGTCAACACACCAGGAATAGACGATAGATATCCGACACCACTACCTAACAACGAATTTGTTTATCTAGCAGAATACGCAGACGGGGCACAAGAAGTTAAGTGGGTTTGGGCTGATAGCACCATCTTGAATATAGACACCGTAATTCACTACCAACATTTTTTCGACACCAGAACGCTTATCAAAGTTGATGTACCCTTATTAAAGTTTTACGTCGACACAACATCTAGCACTATGAGTGGTGAAGCTGTAGCGATGAGACATTATTATAACCTTCCACTAGGTAGTTGTCCTCAATCTTCTCAGAGATTGACTGAGGAGTTTAGTATACATGGACATTCTCAAAAAGATGTTTTTGAGTTTACACCACCGGAGTGGGATGAGGAGTTCAGTGCAATAGAAGCTGATATTCAAAACTATATTTTCGAGGCAGAAAAAAGGGGGGTGAAGGATAAGAGGGACACTGAGGTCGTTGAAAGTGCTGTAAGTAAGCAAACAGTGAACGATAAACTCATCAAACTAAAGCCACGTAACTACAGACTTAACTTTACTTTAGAAAAAGTACAATCGCAAGTAAACAATGCATTTGGGGCGGATTTCTATAGAGCTTACGATGGGAATATAAGCCTGCAACCGGGACTAGGAGATGCCTCAGAAATAAGGATCAGTGATCTTTTCGACGACAAGCATATCGTTGCCGGGTTCAACATTCCAGGTGATTTGAGAAACAGCACTTTTGGAATTGCATATTTTGATTTATCAGGGCGTATCGACAAAGTCCTTACTTTTCAAAGACAGGGATCAACGAGTTTAGATACCGATAATTATGTACTCATAGAAACGGCTTCTCACTATGCTAAGTATCGCTTAGCTATACCTGTAGACGAGGTTAGAAGCCTCAGATCTTCTATAGGGCTTAGACTAGATAAAAATGTGCCGCAAGGAACCGAGATGTTTACTCTCACTATGCCTAACACCTGGAACACTCAAGTAGGGCTAGAGATGGCGTGGGTTCACGACAACACGAGGAATTTAGCTTTGAATCTAAGAGAAGGGATGAGGACTAAGGTTTGGTCTGAATTATTTCTCAATGAAAAAGGCCAAACCTTCGGCACACTTGGATTTGATTCTAGACGGTATATTAAATTATATGCAAACAGCATTCTTGCATTCAGATTAGCCGGAAACTGGTCTGTAGGAGAAATTAAATTATTACATCTACTGGGCGGCATAGATAATGTTATTGCCTTTTCAAATAATCATGGGACACCAATTGATGAATCCCAGAATTACGCCTACCAAGCCAGCATCACCCCTATGAGGGGGTTTAAGAGTAACGCTAGAAACGGAAGTAACGCAGCGATTGCAAACATTGAACTTAGAGTGCCCGTTTGGAGCACTATCTTTTCTACTCCTAGCAATTCAGATTTAATTCATAACCTCCAAATAGTAGGGTTTGTGGATGCGGGTTCAGCTTGGACAGGCCTTCACCCTTTTTCTGAGGAAAACACTTTTAATTCAACCGTGATTGAGAATAACCCCATAACTGTGACTATTGACAATAACCATGAACCCATCATTTATGACTTCGGGTGGGGGCTGAGAACTAGATTAATGGGGTACTGGGTTTGTGCAGATTTCGGGTGGGGGATAGATAATGGAATGCTGATGGAGCGTCGTTTTTCATTAAGTTTAAACTTTGATTTTTAACTTTAGACTTTTCTATGGAACCCACAACAATTTTTATACTTCTCGCAATAGGCATTATCGCTGGTGTGGCTAGTGGCTTTGTGGGTATCGGTGGTGGGTTAATTATAGTTCCTGCCCTGGTATACTTTCTAGGTCTAGACCAGCACACTGCTCAGGGCACGTCACTCGCTCTTATGCTCCCTCCTATTGGAGTTTTAGCAGCTATGCAATATCAATCTGAACAAAATATCGAATGGATTTATGCTGCTGTGATAGCATTGACATTTATAATCGGAGCTTGGATAGGAAGTAAGTGGTCCATGAAATTATCGCCTACGGTAGTGAGGTTAATCTTTGCTGCATTTATGTTTTACGCTGCAACATCGATGGCGTTGAAATCATTAAAAGAACTATTCTCTAGCAATGGAGCTTAAAACATTATTCACGTCCTCAGCAAGTGAGATAACTCCTAAGCTAATAGAATGGCGAAGACATTTACACTCGAACCCTGAACTTTCATACCAGGAAGTTCAAACAATGAAATTCATTTGTGAAGAATTAAAAGCTATGGGTGTAGAGTATAAGTCGGGAGTTGGAGAAACCGGTGTCGTAGCAACAGTAGAGGGTAAAAACGCTGGACTTAGGACTATAGCCCTTAGATCAGATCACGACGCGCTACCTATAACAGAGTCTAACGAGGTTGAGTATTGTTCTAAAAACAATGGCGTTATGCACGCCTGCGGTCACGATGCACACACCGCTTGTTTACTCGGTGCAGCATATATTCTAAATACGCACAAGTCTGAATGGGAAGGAACAGTGAGGTTGATATTCCAGCCGGGAGAAGAGAGGCTGCCGGGAGGTGCCACTTTGATGGTGAAAGCTGGAGTTCTTAAAAACCCTACCCCATGTCATATAATTGGACAACATGTTTTTCCTGACCTTCCTGCCGGCCATATCGGAATTCGTTCCGGGCTTTACATGGCATCAGCTGACGAAATTCATTTGACTATCAATGGAAAGGGAGGGCATGCTGCTCTTCCTGCAGGCCAAACTAATCCTTTACTAGTAGCATCTGAAATACTTTTGGCCTTAGAAAAATTAATAGCAGATCGAGAAAATAAAGAAATAAAAACTGTTCTTAGCTTCGGTTTTATTGAAGGACTAGGCGCTACTAATGTCATTCCCAATTCAGTGCGACTCGAAGGAACTTTCAGATCACTTTGTGAAGACTGGAGGTTCGAAGTGCATGAGGAAATTGAACGAATCGTACATAGCATCTGTGAGAAACGTAGTGCCACAGCAGATCTCGATGTAAGAGTTGGTTACCCCAGTGTATTTAACAACCCAGAATTATCTGCAAAAATGAAGGCTATTGCTATCGAATATCTAGGTGAAAAATTCGTACACGACCTACCTGAGAGGATGACGGCGGAAGACTTTAGTTTTTATGGACGTGAGGTACCTGCATGTTTTTACAGATTCGGAACGGCTAGTGAAACCTCAGATTTAGGACATAGTGGCTTGCATACTCCAACCTTCGATATCGACGAAAGTGCTTTAACTACTGGTGCGGGATTAATGGCCTTTGCGGCTGTTAGAAGCTAGAGTATCAGTTAGCGATGTCGCTTAAGAACTTTATTCTCATAAGTCTAATCTCATCTTCCGAATAAGAATCGTTGAATTCAACGAAGGCTGCGTCGAGCCCCTCATCATCTGATTCGCTAAAGAATTCGAAAATCTCTTCCACACAATCTTCATCCATTGTCTCTTCAATGCAATGATCGATGTTAACTTTAGTGCCAGCTGACACGATTTGTTCTATCTCCACAAGAACTTCCTCAGTTGAAAGGTTAGTGCTTGAGGACATATCCTGCAAGCTCATCTTCCTGTCAATCTGCTTGATAATGGCAACCTTGTTGCTAGACTTGCTTGAAGAAGTGCGAACTAGGAGGTCTTCTATCCTCTCAATCTCTTCTTCCTCTACATATTTAGATATTAATTCTAAAAATTCAGAACCGAATTTCTTTGCTTTCCCTGTACCTACGCCAGTAATTCGCAATAACTCTTCCTCTTTAATAGGGTAGTGAATAGACATCTCATCCAGACTAACGTCCTGGAAAATGACATACGGGGGAAGGCTTTTTCTGTCAGCTATTTGCTTTCTCAAACCGACAAGCATGGGACGCAGTTTATCGTCCGTAGCTCCTCCTTGGCCTTTTCTGGTTTGGACCATAGTGTCACCCGTATCTACATCGTCATAGTTTCTCTCCTCAGCAAGCTTGATGCTATATGGCGTTTTTAAAAAGTCTAGCCCTCTATCTGTAATATGAAGCACTCCATACTGCTCAACTTCCTTTCTTAGAAGACCTAAAACTATTGTTTGCCTTATTACACCTGTCCAATATCTATATTCTTTTTTCTCCCCTGCTTTCCAGTTCTTACTCTTTGAACCCTTATATGCCGCTATCTCTCTGTTTTCTTCACCTACAAGGATGGCTGAGATAAATTGCATCTTGTGTGCTTCCTTAAACTCCTGTATTGTTTTGAGGATTAAAAGAATTTCATCCTGACCCTCGTATCGAGTTTTCGGGAATCGCATATTGTCGCAATTCTCAGCTCCTGGTCCATTGACTTCATCGAATTCTTCACCGAAATAATGTAATAAGAACTTGCGCCTACACATAGATGTCTCTGCATAAGCCATTACCTCTTGTAAGAGTTGTGAACCTATCTCTTGCTCGGCTAAAGGTTTCCCCTGGAGGAATTTCTCTAGCTTCTCTATGTCCTTATGACTGTAGAAAGCAATGCAATGCCCTTCTCCTCCATCTCTGCCTGCACGGCCAGTTTCTTGATAGTAACTCTCTAGACTTTTCGGTATGTCATAGTGAATCACAAATCTCACATCTGGCTTATCAATACCCATCCCGAATGCTATAGTCGCAACGATAATATCAACGTCCTGCATTAAAAATTGATCTTGGATAGAGCTCCTTGTCTTTGAATCTTTACCGGCGTGATATGGTAAAACCTTGATCCCGTTTACGGAAAGAGTTTCAGCTATCTGCTCTACTTTCTTTCTACTTAAACAATAGATTATGCCACTCTTACCCCTGTTATTAATGGCGTGCTGAACTATTTGTTTTAATGCATCCTTCTTAGGTCTCACCTCATAGTAGAGGTTATCTCTATTAAATGATGACTTAAAAAAATTAGCATTAACCATTTCCAGGTTTTTCTGGATATCAACTTGAACTTTAGGAGTAGCTGTGGCAGTGAGAGCAATTACTGGCACATCGGCTATTTGCTTAATGATAGGCCTTATTTTTCTGTACTCAGGCCTGAAATCGTGTCCCCACTCAGAAATGCAATGGGCTTCATCAACCGCCACGAAACTTATGGTTACAGATTGTAAAAACTCTATGTTTGACTGCTTAGTTAATGTCTCGGGAGCAACGTAAAGGAGTTTGGTTTGGCCAGAAATTACGTCAGCTCTTACCTGCTCGGCCTGCATCTTATTTAAAGATGAATTTAAAAAATGTGCGACAGCTGGATTTTCGTGATTACCCCTGATTGCGTCAACTTGATTTTTCATTAACGCTATGAGAGGAGAAACTACAATAGCTACTCCGTCTAACATTAATGCTGGTAACTGGTAGCAAAGGGACTTACCTCCACCAGTAGGCATTATCACAAAGGTGTCTCTTCCGTCTAAGACACTTTGGATAGCAAGCTCTTGCTCTCCTTTGAATTCATTAAATCCAAAATATATTTTTAACGCCTTTAGTGGCGAATCATCAATTAGGCTCATCGATGGATTAGATTTGCTCTATAAAGATAAGCGGATTTGTTAAATTTGCAATCATAAATTTGCAGCATGCATTCAAACATTTTAAAACGTGCCGTTCTAACACTTAATATGGAGGGTGATGCAATTCATAATTTGGCTAAGTCTCTGGACTCAAAATTTGTGGATGCCGTCGAGTTGATACTGAACTCAGATGGTCGTGTTGTTGTAACGGGAGTAGGCAAGAGCGCAGATGTGGGGCGTAAAATAGTGGCTACCTTAAACTCCACTGGTACGCCCGCAATGTTCGTTCATGCCGGCGATGCTGTGCATGGAGACTTAGGTGGAATCCAAAAAGGTGATGTCGTTATTTGTCTTTCAAAAAGCGGTAATTCCGCCGAAATAGCAGCATTAGTTCCGCTATTGAAGGCACAAAACCATCCCATAATTGCTGTCACAGGAGTAGAGGGCTCAAATTTAGCAAGCCATGCAGACATTGTGTTGTTAGCAGGAGTTGATGCAGAGGCATGCCCATATGATCTCGCACCTACAACAAGCACCGCTGTACAAATGGCTTTAGGAGATGCTCTGGCTTTATGCTTAATGGAAGTTAAAGGGTTTGATGAAATCGATTTCGCAAAATTTCATCCCGGGGGCACATTGGGGAAAAAGTTAACTATCACCCTCGCTGACCTTTGTGAAAAAGGTCGCACTCCAAAGGTAAAAATAGACGCATCATTACAGAATATATTACTTTCTATGACTCAGGGCAGGTACGGAGCCACAGCTGTTGTTGAGCCTTTGGGTGATGACGAGAGGGTCATAGGGATTATAACTGATGGAGATCTCCGAAGAGCTTTAGAGGGCGAGTTAACAACGGAAACCGTGGCATCGTCGATAATGAACACCACACCATTATCATTAACTAGTAATGAGCTAGCTTCGAAGGCTGCACGGCTTATTAAAGAACGCAATATTTCTCAAATTTTAGTGTTGAATGACGATGGAAAATATATCGGGATGGTACATATTCACGACTTAGTAAAAGAGGGTTTAGTAAATTGATACTTTCATAAATGGCACCACTAGATCAGGACTTACCGAATGAAACACGTATGGGTTTCCTCGAACATTTAGAGGAACTCAGGGGTCGTATATTCAAATCTGTTATTGCTGTATTTGCAGGCACCCTGATTCTTTTTATTAAAAAAGACTGGTTATTTGACGTCGTATTGTTTGGGCCCAGAAATGTGGACTTTGTGAGTTTTAGGGTTTGGTGTAAAATATCAGAATTTATAGGAGTAGGAGATAGATTATGCGTCACGGAAATTAATTACGAGTTAATTAACACCTCGATGACGGGGAACTTCACGGCACACATCATGGTCTCTTTAGCGGGTGGCTTTATTGTCGCTTTTCCAGTAATAATATTCCAAATCTGGGGCTTTATTAAACCCGCCATGAAAACGCCAGAAAGAAAGACCATCAGAGGAGCTGGAGCAGCCTCTTCGCTTTTGTTTTTTATCGGTGTATCGTTCGGGTACTGGGTTATAGTACCGCTGTCTTTACAGTTCCTGGGAAACTATGAACTTGGTGATGTTGAGGGTAGAATTGCCGTTATGTCATATGTGAAGACCATTACCGTAATCTCAATGGCAGCAGGGATGATTTTTCAGCTACCGATCATGATTTTCTTCCTTTCCAAAGCCGGAATTGTCACATCAGCTATGTTGCGTAAGTATAGAAAACATGCTCTTGTAGGAATACTAGTTCTTTCAGCTGTAATAACTCCTCCTGACGTAACCTCACAGATTTTGGTCTCTGTTCCCGTTTTATTTTTATATGAAATAGGAATATTAATCGCGAAGAGACAGGAAAAACTTAGAGCGAAAAAAGCTAAAGCAAGAGAATGAGACTTCCTTTTGTTTTCATCGTCACCTGTCTTATTTGTTTTTCTTCTTTAGCCCAAACCACCACCGTAACCGGACGCGTTTTCGATGGAGAGACTGGAGAGGTAATGCCATTTGTGACTGTAAGCTTTAGCGGCACTTCTAACGGCACGATGACCGACAATGACGGTAAATACAGGTTAGTCTCAGAAAAAAAAGTCGCTAGGATCTCAATTTCATTTATCGGATATCAAACCCAAAGTATATCCATTCAAAAACAAGTTGTCCAAAAAATAGACGTAGCCCTCGAACATAAAAGAATCGAACTAGCAGTAGCGGAAGTTAGACCCGATAAAAAGCATAAGAATCCAGCTAAACCACTAATGGAAAGGGTTGCTGACGTGAAAAAGAAGAACAACCCCGCTTATATTCCAGGTTTAAGTTACAAGTTTCACGAAAGGCTCGAAATAGATATAAATGATATTCCAGAGAAATTACCATCAAGGAGATTTTGGGGTGAGTTTGCGTGGGTTTGGGACAACTTAGACTCAACAGAAAAGAGAGTTAACCTACCTACATTTTTTTCTGAAGCGTTAGGAACATTCAGATCTCAGAGGAAACCCAGAAGGGTTGAACAAAGGATAGAAGCCGCTAGGGCTACATGGTTAGCAGATGGTCAAAGTACTTCCTCAGTAAGTTCAGAATTTTTGAAAATAAATTTATATGAGAATCAACTTCTGGTCATGGATAGGGCCTTCACAAGTCCATTGCACGATAGAGGAAACTTACATTATCGCTACTATATCCTAGACACGCTTAATGTTGACGATAGGCCCACCTTTCACATGGCATTCGTTCCCCGTAGAAGAGGCGAATTAACCTTTGAAGGTGAATTATGGATAGACACGTTAACACTGGGTTTAAAAAAGGTCGAAGCTAAGATTAGTGAAGGGGCAAATATGAATTATATCAGATCCTTTAGTTGGACACAGAATTACGAACTAATTCAAGGTAAATGGGTTCTTACAGATCAAAATGATCTTGTTGACATGTCGATATCTGGGTCTGGAATGGGTATTTATGGACGTAATGCATTAACTAACTACGATTTTGAATTTTCAGATGAGTGGCCAGATTCTGTTTGGACTTCAAAAAGAAACTTAAGCTTTGCAAAAGGCAGCAATGAAGTGTTAGAAGAAACATGGGTGGAGAAGAGGCCACATCCACTCCACGATAGAGAATCCACCATCTATCACATGGCAGATTCAGTACAATCTATGCAACAATATAATTTCCTTAGAGGCTTACTTTATGGCATAGGAACTGGATATATACTAACGGATAAGTTAGAATTCGGTGCATGGTATGATGCGTACTCCCGAAATGCTGTTGAGGGAAATAGATTTTGTTTAGGAGTCCAAACCAGCAATGAATTTAGCAGAACATTTATGCCAAGCGTCTTTGTCGCTTGGGGTACAGACGACAAGGAATGGAAATATGGGGCTGATCTAGTTTGGATACAACGAAAGATTCCACGTATCGAATGGTATGCTTCTTACCAGCGAGATATAGAACAACTGGGAATGATAGGATTCTTCGACCAAGGGAATGTTTTCAATTCTGCGTTAAACCTTGAGGGAGAACAGGATCAACTTGCGTTGACCACCGTTTCCGAAGCTAGCGTACTTATCGAGAGCGGCTCCGGTCTGACAACATTTATAGAACTCAGACACAGAGAGGTAGACCCACGAGGTTCACTAGAATTTCCACTCCCCGATAATCCTGACGGATCACAAACACTAACTACAGCAGAGTCTACCCTACAACTACGATATGCACATAACGAAAAATTTGTGGGCGGAGCTTTTGAACGAGTCAGCCTCGGATCTAAAGTGCCCGTCATAACAGCCACCACAACACAGGGATGGAAGGGGATTTCTGGTTCTCAGTTTAGATATGGTAGATACACAATAGGATTGAAGGGTAAATTAAGGATGGGACCATTAGGAAGAATTGAATGGAGTAGTGAAGGGGGATTCTACTCTGGAACTGCACCATTTGCACTGATGGAACTACAACCAGCTAATGAAACAGCATTATCCATTCAGCCTGCATTCAACTTACTTCGTTATTTCGAATTCGTTTCAGATAGATGGGTTAGAGGTGGCGCCGAGTGGCATGGTGAGGGAGCCGTACTTAACTACATCCCATTTATCAGAAGGGCTGGGCTACGAGAGATTATAGGTGTTAAGGCAGTTTATGGTAGCTGGGATGCGCGACATGAGGAACTAGTGCCATTACCCGAAAACACAAAAGGACTCAATGGTGGATATGCAGAAGCTGTATTCGGTTTGGAGAATATCTTTAGCTTTTTACGCGTTGATGGTCACCTTAGATTAACAAAAACAGAAGAAGGGATGAGGAAAAAGTTCGGAATTAGGGTGGGAATAGCAATCGAATTGTAATTTTGCGTCGTGACTGATCACATCCAACATAAAGATTCAATGTCAATTCTTAGAGCTGAAGGCTTAGTGAAAAGCTACTCTGGCAGAAAAGTAGTTAATGATGTAAGTTTCTATGTGAAGCCTGGAGAAGTTGTAGGGCTACTAGGACCCAACGGGGCTGGTAAGACCACTAGTTTCTACGCTGTTGTAGGGCTTGTAAATGCTGAAAAAGGATCTGTTTTTCTCGGAGATGAGGAACTTACCCAACTGCCAATGCACGCCAGAGCTAAAAAAGGTATTGGATACCTACCCCAAGAAGCATCTATTTTCCGCGATCTATCTGTCGAAGATAATATCACCGCTATTCTTGAACTACAAAACATATCTAAGGAGGACAGGCTTACAAGATTGGAGGAGTTGTTAGATGAGTTTGGTCTTCAGAAAGTAAGAAAAAGCTACGGCAAAGTGCTGTCTGGAGGAGAGCGTCGCAGGACTGAGATAGCAAGAGCATTAGCCTGCAACCCTACATTTATTTTATTAGACGAGCCATTCGCAGGCGTAGACCCCATAGCTGTAGAGGACATCCAAAACATAGTTGAAAAGCTCAGTAAACACGGGATAGGCGTTTTAATAACCGACCACAACGTACAGGAAACCCTTCACATCACTCACAGGGCATACCTGCTTTTCGAGGGTAAAATCCTTAAAGAAGGTACAGCCGAAACTCTTGCCGCAGATGAGCATGTAAGAAGAGTATACCTTGGAAGAAACTTCGTTCTAAGAAGCTAACACTTCCATCACGACCTAGCCGACAACATTCTGCTCAGGTACTTACCCATAATGTCGAATTCTAAGTTCACCTTATCTCCCACCGTCAACAAGTGCATGGTCGTGTGATCCCAAGTATATGGAATTAAGGCCACAGAAAAAGAAGACTCTGAGCTTTTAACGACTGTCAAAGACATTCCGTTCACAGTGATTGATCCCTTTTCCACAGTCATCCACTCTTCCTTTTTTTCGTGTTCGAAAGTCAATTCATACGAGCCGTCTAACTGCTCGACATCCGTTAACAAGCCTATCGTATCGACGTGCCCCTGCACCATGTGGCCGTCTAACCTGTCTCCGACTTTAACGCATCTTTCTAGGTTTACTCTCCTTCCTCTAGCCCAAACCCCAAGAGCAGTCCGGCTCATCGTCTCATCAATAGCAGTAACCCGATAAGATTTGGTGTCACATTCTGTAACGGTGAGACAAACACCGTCATGAGCTAGGCTTTGGTCTACCTTAAGCTCAGACGAGAAATCACATGATAAGGTGAAATGAATATTCGTTCCCTCGCGTTCTATTTCCTCTACGACACCTAAAGATTCAATTATTCCTGTAAACATTTTCGCTTAGTCTATAGCTTTTGATCCGTGAAGGGTTATCTCTCCAGAAAACCTTTCTGGAACTATTCCCGACAATCGAATCGTATACGCTGTCAAGGTGTAAAAGTAAACCCCATCCGGTAAAACCTGCCTAGATTCGAAATGCCTTCCATCCCAATTAATATCTACATCCTCAGTTGAGAAGACTTCCACCCCCCATCTATTATGTACTCTCAAATCAATAGATTCAATGAATTTCCATGGAAATGGACGGAACGTATCATTCATTTCATCCCCGTTAGGCGTGAAAATATTTGGCAAAAAGTAAAAAGGACAATTATCTACGCAAACTACATTTGAGAACACACTTTCGTTTTGTCTCAAAACACCTCCAGGACCAGGCAACAGACTATCAGAAGCTGTCACAGCAAAGCAGCCAGCAATAGTGCCCTCTACCCCACCTTCATTGAAGATAAATGTCGAATCGAGGCTGAAGCCAGTTTCATGATTAAAAGTTGCATAAAGTTGCAAAGTGTCTCCCTCGAATGGAGCCCAGTATAAAGAATACCCCATCACGTCATCGGCACATAAGGATGCTCCTCCCCAACTTAAATAATCAACTTCCTCTATACAATCATCGTCCACTTGAAGCACTGGCGGGCAAGGGGGTGAAAAATCATAGGGGATGGAGCAGGCTTCTTGTGAGTAGTTAAAAAGCGGGTCCTCTGTCCCATTCGAATCGTAATATCCCTGAGTCTTCACCCTATAACAATACTCCTGAGTGTTAACCAACCCCGTATCCAAAAACATAGCTGTAAAAGCGGTATCGTATGGAGTAAAGCTTAATTCCCCCGGAGCTTTTCTTTCAATGTAAAAAGCTGTCATATTCCATGGAACAGAAACAATCACCTCTACCCCTATCTGATTATCACCCGGAGTTAGCAATAGTAAGGGTGTGTCGGCAGAACTACTCCCCCCCACTAACGCTGGTCCATCTGACGTCTCACTCCATGCTTCAATAAAATAACCCGTTGCTTGCGTTCTCGTATCAACTGCCTCGTCGACATAAGAAGTATCACTTATTCCGGAAGCTATCTCTTCCGTTATTCCCACTAAATTTCTGAAAACAATATACGTGTATGGCTTAGGAAAAATGAGCGTATCCATTTCTGTCGGTGGCGACCACCCCACATTCACCTCACCAACTTCATCTGTAAAAGCTACGTCTGCGTGAGTAATCACAGGCACATCTTTAACTATGGTGGCGCAGACTTCGTCGCTGGAAAGGGATTCAGATTCATCTTCAAATCTCATTACAATTCGGTAACAATATGTCGCACCGAAAGAAAGTAAATCCTCATCTACATAAGTCGTTTCTCCAAGATCTGCCTGGCTCGCTATGAGCTGAAAACCTAGTTCATCCGGGACTCCTGTTTCACAGGAAGTCGGACTCCAAGGTTCAGACCCCAGCCTTCTATAAATATCATGAAACCCATATTCTTGTTGCCAACTAGCTAATTCATCTGAGCATGATCCACCACTCCAGGATAATAAAACGGTATTTCCAATAGGTTCTGCCACGACATCTTCTACAGCAGGAGCTACCACTCGAATGTATACTGTCTCAAGGTCTGTGAGTGGAACTGCTGTTCCTTGGTCTTTAGCTTTAAAAACTACTTGATATGGTAATAATCTGACCTCTGTACATGTGGGAGCCCATGCAAACTCTCCTATTCCACCACCTAGGTTGGTGAAAATGGCTGGATGTAGCACCTCACTTATAGGGCCTCCAACAGCCGATAATGTCAAATTATCTCCATCTGGATCAGTTGCATTTATATACAGAGTTAAAAATGAGCCCGCTACGATACATGTGTCTTGAATATCCGAGATTTCTGGAGGCTGATTATTGCATACTTGAACGTCTATCTGCATATCCCTCACTACTTCTCCCACCTTCCTCAGTTCACCGTCCACATACCTCCACTCCTCAACTCTAATCGCAATATTATACTCCCCTACAATTTGAGGACTATTCCATGTAACATCTCCAGAAAATTCATCGATAATAAACAAATCATCAGCTAGACTAACCTCATTCGGATATTGATAAGTCGGGATGGGATCTCCATTAAAACCTCTGCACGAAACTAGGCTGAATGTCAACAAATCGCCGTCTTCATCATAGGCAGCAGGATTATGTATCCACTCTCGATTTAAACAAGCATTTTCCGTTGCTGGATTAAGTAATTTCACACTGTTATTATGGCCTGCTTGCGGGTCGATAATTAAAAGCGACCTGATAGCAAATGGTGTGTCTACAGAACCTACCATATTGAGTACTCCTTCATTTCTATTAGGATCCTCCATTTTTAACTCAAAAACTCCAGGGCCGCCATATGTATGAGTTCCTCTATATGTATTCACTTGAATATCCCCGATAATAATGTTAATCGACTCGCGGTCCAGACTATCCATATCAGAGCCATTCTCATCACCCCATAAAATATATAAACTAGGTCTATCTGCAAGCGCTGAAGCCTTAGTGTAGGTTGTAATTAGAACTTCATAGGTCAAACCCTCCACATGGCTATAGGTAATCTCTCCCGCGCGGTTATGTGTAGCCATAACATTTGCTGACATAATTAGTAAAAACACGAATAAATATATAGCCCTAACCATCGAGGTCTAAGTTACATTTTAGATAGCTACCTTTACACAAATAAATTAGAACAAATGAGAATAGGAATCACAACAGGCGACCCAAATGGCATCGGAATCGAGACGGTCATTAAAGCCTTTGCTGATGAAAGAATGCTATCTGATATCACTCCTATACTTTATGGTTTACCCAGTCTCCTCGAATTTTATTTAAATAAATCAGAAGTTAAAGATTTAAAGTGGCAAGCCATAGACTCTGTAGACGCTGCAAAACAAGGCTTTCTGAATGTCCTAGATATCGCTGAGGAATTTAATGCTTCACCAGGAGATCTGAGTTCAGAATCTGGTGGGTTTTCATACAAATCTCTTGTAAAGGCAGTAGATGATTTGGCATCGACTAAAGTGGATGTTATAGTTACAGCTCCGATAAATAAAGATGCTATAACTCAAGCTGGTTTTAAGTTCCCTGGTCACACAGAATATCTTGCAGATTTCGCTAATTCTGATGATGTTCTGATGTTCCTGGTTGCTGACTCACTTCGCATAGGAATAGTCACTGGACACATTGCACTTAAAAACGTTGCAAGCTCTCTCACAAAGGATGCCATAAAAAGCAAGCTGAACTTAATGCACGAATCTCTTCAGAGAGATTTTGGGTGCCCAACCCCACGAATTGCGGTACTTGGATTAAATCCACATGCAGGAGATAATGGTCTAATGGGAGATGAAGAAAAAACCATTATCTCTCCCGCCGTTAAAGATGCGAATACAAATGGCATGAAAGTTTACGGACCCTATGCTGCAGATGGATTCTTCGGTTCAGGTCAATATAAAAATTTCGATGGAGTTCTAGCTATGTACCACGATCAGGGATTAGCTCCATTCAAGGCATTGAGCTTCGGACGCGGGGTGAATTTCACTGCTGGATTACCTATTGTAAGAACAAGTCCAGATCATGGAACTGGGTTTGATATTGCAGGCAATGATGAAGCATGTGCTGATTCTATGAGGTCCGCAATTTTCATGGCTATTGATGTGAGGAAGAATCGATTAGATTACAAAGAAATAACATCTAACCCGCTCACAATCTCACCCCCAAGACGCGATTTCAGAGACTCGCGAAGGTAATTCATCTTATTTATAGGCTTTTATATAAATTTATTGGGATAGCGTTGGGGTTTCACTATCTTTGCCGTCCCGAAATTTGAGCGGAATGGATCCAAAGTCTTTATATAGAATCCCATTTATGGGTATGAAGGCTGGAAATCACAACTTTCAGATGGACGTGGACCAGGAGTTCTTTGCTTGCTTCCCTGAATCAGATATCCAAGACGCCAGTGGTGTTTTAGATGCTGTATTAGAGCTGTCGGAAACGACATTGACCTTGCGTCTAGAGCTCAATATGATATGGAGAGTCCCTTGTGGCAGATGCCTTGAGGAACTCACATTCCCACTTAAAATTAATGAGCAAATAGCTATTAGGTTTGGTGAGAAAACAGAAATATCAGATGAGCTGTGGATAATGGGTAAAAACGAATATGAAATTGATGTAAGTCAAATCATATTTGAAATGGCTCACCTAGCACGCCCAACACATCAAGTACATGAAAATGTATCGGATTGTGACCCAAGCATGCTTGACTACACAGCTGACGATTCAGAAGAAACGAGTAAAAAACAATCGGACCCACGGTGGGACGCATTAAAGAATTTGTAATAATACCGAAATGGCACATCCTAAAAACCGGCAGAGTAAAGCTCGTACACGCAAACGTCGTACGCACTACAAAGCAACTGCACCTAACGTAAGCACTTGTCCTACTACAGGTCAACCTCATATGTTTCATCGCGCTCACTGGCACGAAGGAAAACTCTACTACAAGGGTAAGGTTGTGATGGAGCGTGAAGAGGCATAAGCTCTCAACACGAATTTATTGAATTAATGGAAGGGGGCTTCGGTCCTCTTTTATATGTCCAAACTTTTACTAGGGTTATTCACTTTTAATTATTAAGAGTGAATTCTACTCTACGGGACATCATAGTATTCAACTCATAACTTGCGTACTTATTGCAATAGGAATAAAAGACTACATCTATGAAAGCAGCAATTACATGTGTAGCTGGGTATGTCCCAGAAGATAAACTCACAAATGAGGACCTATCGAAGATGGTAGACACTAACGATGAGTGGATTAAGTCGAGAACTGGGATATCAGAACGAAGAATTCTAAAAGACCCTACTAAAGCAACCTCAGACATGGGGGCAGAAGCAGTAAAAACACTTTGTGAAAAGAGAGGAATTGACCCGACAGAAATTGATATTATCATAACAGCAACAGTAACGCCTGATATGTTTTTTCCTTCTACAGCTAATTTAATCGCACATAAAGTCGGTGCCGTTAATGCTTGGGGTTTTGATTTGAGTGCAGCATGTTCTGGATTCTTGTTCGCGTTGACAACTGGAGCACAGTTTATTGAAAATGGCAAATACAAGAAGGTAGTGGTCGTTGGGGCTGACAAGATGAGCGCAATTGTAGATTACACAGATAGGACTACATGTGTTTTATTCGGTGATGGAGCGGGAGCTGTTCTTTTAGAGGCTTCAGAAGACGATAACGGAATACAAGACCATATACATCGATGTGATGGATCAGGAGCCGAGTTTCTATGCATGAAAGCTGGTGGATCACTTAATCCATCGACCCATGAAACAGTAGATGCAAAGGAGCACTATCTATTCCAAGACGGAAAGCCCGTATTTAAGGCTGCTGTAACAGGGATGGCTGATGTGAGCTATGAAATAATGGAGAGAAATAATCTAACTGGTGATGATGTAGCTTGGCTAGTACCCCACCAAGCGAATATGAGAATTATTGATGCTACCCAAAGAAGAATGGGAGTAAATAAGGATAAGGTTATGATTAACATACAGAATTATGGAAACACTACAGCTGCTACGATACCATTGTGTCTGCGCGACTGGGAGTCACAGCTGAAGAAGGGAGATAATATTATTTTAGCCGCTTTTGGTGGTGGCTTTACCTGGGGATCTATTTACTTGAAATGGGCATACGAGGCTTAATCTTAGCCCAAGAGTATTACCTTTCGAAATTGAAATCGTAAGCAATTATGAAATTAACTGAAATACAAGACTTAATAAAATTCATTGCGAAAGCAGGAGTTACGTCGGTTGAAATTGAACAGAAGGACTTTAAAATAACTATTAAATCCGAGATGCCTAGCAAGGGTAAGAAAGGACTAATAGATTACGCTGTCCCACAAATCCAAGTGCCCGTATCAATTGCACCTATAGCTGAGGCTCTAGCTCCAGTTGCGGCACCTGCAGCCGCTCCAATAACTGCTCCTGCAACAGCAGCACCTGCAGCAGTCGAACTAGAATCTAATCTAATCGAAGTGAAGTCACCTATGATTGGAACATTCTACCGACGTCCTAGCCCAGATAAAGATACATTTGTGGATGTTGGAGATATGATTAAGGAAGGAGATGTGGTCTGTGTAATCGAAGCTATGAAGCTATTTAATGAGATTGAAGCTGAAGTAAAAGGAAAGATTGTAAAGTTCTTAGTGGAGGATAACACTCCAGTTGAGTACGATCAGCCATTGTTCTTAGTTGACCCTTCTTAATTAAATCACATGTTTAAGAAGATCCTCATAGCAAATAGAGGCGAAATTGCACTTCGTGTAATTCGTACTTGTAGAGAAATGGGAGTTAAGACTGTTGCAGTGTACTCTACAGCAGATAAGGAAAGCCTACCAGTACGATTTGCCGACGAGGCTGTATGCATAGGTCCACCATCTAGTGCAGATAGTTACCTAAACATCCCTAACATAATTGCGGCGGCAGAAATCACCAATGCTGATGCTATCCATCCGGGTTATGGTTTTCTGAGTGAAAATGCAGCATTCTCTAGAATTTGCAGAGAGAATAATATTAAATTTATCGGTGCTAGTCCTGAAATGATTGATGGCATGGGCGACAAGGCGGCAGCAAAGACCACCATGAAGGCAGCCGGAGTTCCGACTATTCCGGGAAGTGAGGGTATCATTGAAACATATGAAGAAGCTGAAAAATGTGCTAAACAAATAGGCTACCCTATTATGTTAAAGGCAACTGCTGGAGGCGGAGGTAAGGGGATGTGTTTATGCAATAACGATGACGAGTTAACAGAGGCGTGGGATAGCACCAGAAGAGAAGCTGCAGCAGCATTCGGTAACGATGCTATGTATATGGAGAAATTCATAGAGCAGCCCAGACATATTGAAATTCAAATCGCATCTGATAAACGCGGTAATGCATGTCACCTATCTGAGAGGGATTGTTCTATTCAAAGACGTCATCAGAAATTAGTAGAGGAAACACCATCTCCATTTATGACTGACAAATTGAGAGAAAAGATGGGTGATGCTGCTGTAAAAGCTGCTGAAGCCGTTAAATACGAGGGTGTAGGAACAGTTGAGTTCCTTGTGGATAAGAACAGGGACTTTTATTTTATGGAAATGAATACACGTATTCAAGTTGAGCACACTATCACCGAAGAGGTGATTAACTATGACCTTGTTAAAGAACAAATAAAGCTAGCTTCAGGAGAGAAAATTAGCGGAAGAAACCACTACCCGAAGATGCATGCTATTCAGTGCAGAATTAATGCTGAAGATCCCGATAATAATTTCTCTCCTTGCCCTGGAACTATTACTCACTACAACCAGCCAGGTGGTCATGGAGTTAGAGTAGATACACACGTATATGCAGGCTATAGAATTCCTCCTTTTTACGACTCTATGATTGCTAAGCTCATAGTCGTAGCCCAAACGAGAGAAGAGGCTATCAAAAAGATGGAAAGAGCATTAGACGAGTATATTATAGAGGGAGTTAAGACTACTATTCCTTTTCATCAGAGATTGATGAAGAATGAGAAGTTCCGTTCTGGAAACTTCACGACAAAGTTTATGGAAGAAGAGGATATCTAGTAAACCGCGACTAAAGACCTTTCTGTTTAATTATGTCAGTGGTACTGTGACCGGCGAGAATTGAAATCGTCTCCACATAACCTCCATTATCCTTCACCTCTTGTGATCCTACGATATACTTCGGATCTGACTTATCATCGCAAGTAGATAGGTAATCGCCGCCCTTTACGAGCACGTGGGGCATGAGTGCTACTATGGCCGACAATGGCGTGTTCTCCGTGAAAACCAGGACCGCATCGACACCGTCAATATCACTTAAATTCTGAGCCCTTACTTCTTCAGACTCTATGGGCCTGTTAGCTCCTTTTTCGAGTGCTTTCACACTTTCGTCACTGTTAATAGCTACGATTAATTTGGTCCCAAAAGATCGAGCAGATGATAAACAGTATAAATGGCCAGGATGAAGAAGGTCGAAAACGCCATTAGTAAAAACAACCTTATGACCTTCTGATTTCCATTGTGAAACAAGTTCTTGTAACTCTATTAAAACCGAATCATTCATTTCTGTGCGGTCTTATTATTTCTAGCCCTTTGGATAAAGAAATAGCCTACAGCGCCTGATAAAACAAGCATTAGGGTTTGAGTGAGCCATACTACGTTAGCAACTGCCAAGCCTATAGATTCACTAAACCCTAGCGATACGAAACCTTGTTGTACTGCGAATTGATACGCCCCTATTCCACCAGAGGCAGGAAAAACCATTCCGAACCCTCCGCAAACCATGACCCAAATTCCTTGAAATACAGAAATACCAGACACCTCGTCCATGGATTTGAAAAGAGCGAAAGACATTAAGAAATACATGGACCAGATCAATAACGTATGAGCTATAAACTCCACCCGCTTCTCCATTTTTAAGACACTTTTCACTCCCACCCCTATGCCTTTTATGAAGTTATAAATCTTTAATAATAAGGAGTTTTTCGACTTCTTCCCTTTACGCATCAGAACTAAGACGCCCGTAAACGCGACTAACCCTGCAAGAAGCAGCATGAATAATGTAGAAGAATTAGGTAAACTCATCTTAGGAAAAAGGCTTATTACGGCGTTATAATTAGTGGCTACGGCCACGGATAACAAGAGGAATAGCATAATAAAATCCACTGCGCGCTCTGTGATTACAGTACCGAACAGTTTATCTACAGGAATATCATCTGTAGAGTGAAGTGCTGTACATCGAGCGACTTCGCCTGAACGGGGAATCAATGTGTTCGCTAGGTAACCGAAAGCAACAGCTGCAATAGAATTGATTTTTGATGGCTTATATCCAAGTGGAGAAAGTAATAGCAACCATCTAAGCCCCCTACTAACGACGGCGAGTAATCCCATAGAAAATGTAATAGCAATTGCCCACCACGGCGCAGATTTCATGTCTTCGACAAGCTGCTCCTTATCCTCAACATTATCGATAAGTTTGTATATCAAGAAAACGCCTATTGCTAAAAAGACAATGTAGAACAGGGATTTCTTCCAATTCATAACCGTTACACCTTATTAGTTGCTGTATCGGGAAAAATTACAGTTGGAGTAAATGACTTAGCCTCTTCAATTGTCATCATACCATATGCAATAACTATAATTATATCACCCGGCTGACATCTACGTGCTGCGGGACCATTAAGACACACTTGACCAGAACCTCTCTCACCTTTAATTGTATAGGTTTCAATTCTCTCGCCATTATTGACATTTACGATTTGGACTTTCTCACCCTCAACAAGACCTGCAGCATCTAAGAGATCTAGATCGAGGGAAATACTTCCTACGTAGTTCAAATCTGCCTCAGTGACCGTGAGGCGATGCAACTTGGAGCGCATAACTGTGATTAACATGGTGCAAAAATAACCTATCCTAGTCTTTTTTATCACGCCAAACCTCTAAGGTTTTTAGCGCCTCATTATACCACTCAATCCCAAACCGTCTGACGAGTGCCTCCTTGCTAAATTCTAACACGGAAGTTTTTGTTGCCATCCCACAAGTTATCGCACCCGAACATATAGACCATTCGTGATAATTCAGTGCTGTAAAGTCAACTAATTCCTTCACCCTAATAGGATACAGATGACAGGAAATGGGTTTCTTAAAAGCGATCTTGCCATCTCGATATGCTGTCTCTATCCCACAATGAATGTTTCCATTATCTGCAAAAGTCGCGTAAGCACAGGCTCTTCCCTCTATAAGCGGTGTCACAAGCTCACCATCTGAATCAACTGTAAACAACCCCTTCTCCTTTAGTACAGCTAATCCTTCTTCCCTTAGATATGGCTTTACATCTTCAAATATGTCATCTAAAATCGCACACTCTTCCTCTGTCAACGGAGCGCCACCCTCACCTTCAACACAACAAGCGCCACCACAAGCGTTAAGATCACAAGTGAATTTGACATCGAAAATGTCTTCTGATAATAGTTTCTTCCCTACAACAATCATTACTGCGAAGGTACGCTCGGTTATATTTGTAATATGTCAACTGAATCAGAGAACAAATCACTTCGAAGTGGTCTTTCCAGAATGAGGATTCTTATACCCTCGTTACTCGGGATAGGCGTAATCTTTTATTTGTTCTTTGATGATTTCAAGGAGGTCGGTGATTTGCAGTGGTCATGGAAATCAGTTGTTGCAATACTAGTCGCTGCGACACTAGTAATCATCCGAGAATTAGCCTACACGGTGCGTATTAAGACCCTTGCCATGGGGAAACTAAATTGGCGTAGTTCTCTTAACTCAGTTCTTTTATGGGAGTTCGCTTCATCTATTACCCCCACAGTCATAGGTGGCAGTGCTTTCGCCATATTGATTTTAAAAAGAGAGGGTTTAAGCGTTGGTAGAAGCATTGCAACCGTATTAGTAACAGTAGTTATGGATGAGTTATTCTATGTAATTGCCGTTCCGTTAGTGGTGATATTTGTAGGTATAGATGCATTTTTCCCGGATTTTACTGGAGTCCAAACCCTTTTCTATTCCGGCTACATACTCACATGTGTGATCTCTGTGATTATACTATCAGCTCTATTTGTTTCTCCCGTCAAGACGAGATCAGTTGTGATGAGGATATTTAAATTACCTCTTTTAAATAAACTGCACTCTAGAGTTGAATTGTGGACATCGGATTGGGTAGTTGCATCAGACATATTAAAAGGAGCACCTAAAAGGGTTTGGATAATATCAGGTGGTGCGACTATTGTGAGTTGGAGTGCACGATTTCTAACTTTAAATGCAGTTCTGTATGCCTTCTTAGACATAGTCCCAAATGGAGATGTAATTGCTCGTCAGCTAGCTATGTGGATAGTGTTATTGCTTAGTCCCACACCGGGAGCGTCTGGTATTGCTGAGGGAGCAATGCCATTATTTATTGAGCCTTTAGTGTGTTTAGGAACCTTCGGAATAGTAGTCCTATTGTGGAGATTTCTAACCTACTTCATATATCTGATAATCGGAGCTGTTATATTACCTGGATGGTTGGCTAGATCCGCCGATAAAAAGTAACATAACTTAGGCGGTAAGCCGTAACTTTAACTTCTCAACAATCTGAAAAATGAAGAAAGGAAAAGGAACTAATGCAGTGCATGCTGGAGTAAAACACGACCCCTCAACTGGGGCTATTATGACTCCCGTATATCTCACATCTACTTATGTTCAGGAAGGTGTAGGAAATCATAAAGGTTATGAGTACTCAAGAACTCTTAATCCTACCCGACATGCTCTAGAAAATGCTTTTTCAGAATTAGAAGGAGCTAAATATGGTCTTGCGTTCGCATCGGGATTAGCTTCAATGGACACCCTTTTGAAAATTCTCAATCCGGGAGACGAAGTAATTTCGACTGACGATTTATACGGAGGGTCATACAGATTATTCACGACTGTCTTTGCGAACTACGGTATAGTTTTCAAATTCGTTGATTTCAGCAACGAGGATGCTGTTACTGAAGCAATTAATGAAAAAACAAGGCTGATTTGGATTGAAACTCCGACAAACCCTATGATGAAGATCACAGACATAGCTAGTGTGAGTTCTCTTGTAGACGGCCGAGACATTCTGGTTTGCGTTGACAACACGTTTGCAACCCCAATGCTTCAGCAGCCTCTGGCACTTGGTGCCGACGTCGTGATGCATTCAGCGACTAAATATCTGGGAGGACACTCAGATGTAGTAATGGGATGCTTAATGTTGAATGACGACGCATTAGATAAAAAGCTTAGGACTCTACAGAATTCATGTGGTGCTATTGCTGGACCTATGGATTGTTTTCTCGTTATAAGAGGTATAAAAACTCTACACCTTAGAATGGAAAGACACTGTGAGAACGGGAAAGCTATCGTAGAGTATTTAAGTGAACATCAGAAAGTAGAGAAAGTATTTTGGCCAGGCTTGGAAAGCCACCCTGGTTACGATGTCGCTTCTAAACAAATGTCTGGGTTTGGAGGTATGGTCGCATTTACCATTAAAGGCGATAATCTAGAAACAGCGCATAAATTTGTGGCGGCTACAGAATTGTTTACCCTTGCCGAGTCTTTAGGCGGTGTCGAATCATTAATAGGACACCCAGCGAGCATGACTCACGCATCAATTCCTAAAGAGATTCGCGAAAAAGTGGGCGTCACAGATGGTCTTATACGTTTAAGTTTAGGTGTCGAAGATGCTGCAGATATTATTGCAGACTTAGAAATAGCATTCCAGGCGATCTAGTCATGTCTCACCCAGAAGAACATCACGCAGTCATAGGCGCTGGTCTAGTTGGTAGCCTTTGGGCCATTATTCTTGCGAACAAAGGATATAGAGTTAGTCTTTACGACAGACGACCTGACCCACGTTTGAATACTATTGATGGTGGTCGATCTATAAACCTTTCGTTGAGCGACAGGGGCTGGAGAGCTTTGGAAATTGCAGGTGTTGCTAGCCTAGTTAGAGAGATAGCAATGCCCGTAAACGGAAGAAGGTTACACAGCATTAATGGAGATACTAATTTTCAGAGTTATGGAAGTGATGAGCAGTGCATATATTCTGTTTCAAGAGCGGGGTTGAACATGATTCTTGTAGAAGCAGCTGAGAAAAACTTGGCTGTAAAGGTTTTATTCGACCATCCATGCTCAGGCTATTCTCTAAACGAAAATTCAGTTAGCTTACACTTTAAAGGGCTTGAGTCTATTTCTCACGATAGAGTTTTCGGTACAGACGGTGTTTTCAGTGCAATTAGAGGCACGATGACTCGTAAAGATCGGTTCGACTATTCTCAGGCCTACTTGCCCCACGGCTACAAGGAAATTGAGATGCAGCCTAATACGAATGGCGGATACAAAATGGCTGAGGACGGACTTCATATTTGGCCTAGAGGGAAGTTCATGTTTATGGCATTGCCTAATCCGGGGGGGAGCTTCACATGTACACTTTTCGCACCTTTTGAAGGCAAGGAGTCTTTTGAGAACATCAAGTCCGACGATGATGTGCTAGGGTTCTTTAAAAAACACTTCCCCGATTCACTTGAACACCTTCCTAACTTAATAGACGATTGGAATTCTAACCCCGTGAGTTCTATGTGCACAGTGAAGTGCTACCCGTGGAATGACAGCAGTAGAGTTGCGTTATTAGGCGATTCAGCTCACGCTATTGTACCGTTTTACGGTCAGGGGATGAACTCCGGATTTGAAGATTGCAGTGTCCTTTCAAATTTAATGGACGAAATCGACGGGATTCCAGATGAGTCGGAATGGGAAAATGTTTTAGGTAAATATTCTGAATTGAGAAAACCCGCTGGGGATGCGATTTTGGACTTAGCTCTGCATAATTACATAGTGATGCGAGATAAAACTATGGACCCCGTATTCCAGCTGCAGAAGAAAATCGAGTCTCTATTAACTACTACTTACCCAGAGAGATGGAAGCCTTTGTATTCTCTTGTTACTTTCACTCATACTCCATACCAAAACGCTTGGCGTCGAGGTCAATTACAACAGGCAGTAATGAATGAAGTAATGTCACATCCTGATATTGAAAGTAAATGGAATAGCCAGGAAATTATGGCACTTGCAATTAGAACCCTAGATAAATTTGAGTATGACCCCTCGTTCTTAGATGGTTCAACATCTTTACTCTCATTGGATGTTTAAACTGTCTTCAATGTTATGCGCAATGTTATTGTGTTTAAGTCAGGACCTATTCTCGCAAAGCACATCGTTTACATCAACACTAAAGGAGTACAGGTCTAGTGGGTGGATATTATCTGCTGGAGCTGCTGGTTTTTTAGGTGCTAATACGTCTTGGAGTGAAGAACTGATCGATGTCGACACTATTTATTCGGGAACATGGACGCCTGAAAGTGAATTGCAATGGAATTTAGGGCTGGGAAGGGTTTGGCTTATAGAAGACCCCATATTAATAGACAGAATCAACTTAAACCTAATCGTCGGCAACAGAAGTGTGACTGAGAGCTTTGACGGGAATCTTGTCGGGATAGACACAAGTCTGGTAGGCATTACAAACTCCATAAATCTAGGCCTACACACAACGATATTTCATTCTTTCACCATATCTCCGGATTTGTTTATTGAAGCTGGATTAGGAGCTGCGGTTAGGTACGATTTTTTCGAAAACGGCTCAGGTGTAATCAACTTAGATGAAGCCGTTACCGGTGTTTCAACTTTTCAGCCAGTTACAGCAAGCTTAGAGGCCATAATCGGCGTGGGGGCAATGCGGTACAAAGGCCGGTTCATCAGAGTTCACTTTGCTACCGATCTGCTTCAGCTCGCACCTATTAACGGTACGGGCAAAACCCCTTGGGTTCAAGGAGATTACAGGCCTTATAGGGTGATATTGAACTTGGATGTGTTCCGAAGGAAACCAGCTAAAGGTTGTGCAAATCCTAACCTATCAGAGGACTCTGGAGAACTTTTTGGGAAGAAAATGAGAGGATGGAGAAAGGTGAAGAATAATTGGAAAAAGAAGCGTAAAAGTCGAAGGAAGAGAATACTGTAAGAACAATTAATCAGAACAAAGCTCCACTAGAACCTTTGCCGTATCAGAAGGATGTAAGAATGCTATTTGCTTCCCGTCAGCACCAGGTTTGGGACCGCTTATACATCTGTACCCCTTAGCCTCAAGGGATTTAATTTCGGCTTCGAGATCATCTACGTGGAAAGCAACATGATGAAGCCCCTCACCTCTTTTATCAATATGCCTAGCAATAGGGCCGTCTGGGGTTGTCGATTGAAGAAATTCGATTTTAGATTCTCCCGTATTGAAAAACGATGTGATAACATCTTCGTCCTTCACTTCTTCACGTTTAAAAGGACCCTCGCCCAGAACATCAGTGAATATCTTTTCTGCTGCTGCTAAATCCTTAACTGCTATACCCAAGTGTTCTAATCTCTTCATATCTCCAAAGGTATGTAATCCGTACCTTTGTGGCCATGAATCTATCATTAGAAGGTCGCCACGCATTAGTCTGTGGTTCGTCTCAAGGCATAGGCCTAGCTGCCGCAAAGGAATTAGCTTCACTTGGAGCTAGAGTTACCCTGATTGCGAGGAACGCCGACAAACTTAAAATTGCAGTGGAATCTCTTCCGAACGTAGAGAGTGGAAAGCATGGATATGCTACTGCGGACTTTAGTAAATCTGAAGAAGTGGGGCTAGTTGCTAGACGTTTAGCTAGTGAAGGTGCTATCGATATATTGATAAATAACACAGGAGGACCAGCAGGAGGACCTATTTCAGAGGCTGACACCAGTGCTTTTATAGCAACTTTTGAGCAGCACTTACTTTGCAATCATAAGTTAGCTCAAGCCGTTCTGCCAGGCATGCGAGAAAGTGGGTTTGGTAGAATCGTAAATGTGATAAGTACTTCCGTTAAAGCTCCGCTAAATGGTTTGGGTGTATCGAATACTATTCGAGGAGCAGTGGCGAATTGGTCAAAAACATTGGCTAATGAAGAGGGTAAGCACGGCATCAGAGTGAATAACGTACTCCCAGGGGCTACTAACACAGCGAGACTAAAGAGCATCATTGAATCCAAGTCCGCTAAGAGTGGTGCTTCAATATCTGAAATACACAAAGCAATGACAGGTGCAATTCCCGCTGGAAGGTTCGGAGAAGCTGAAGAAATAGGTGGTGCTATAGCTTTTCTTTGCACACCCGCTGCAGATTACATTAGTGGTATTAATTTGCCTATCGATGGTGGACGAACGGCCTCTCTTTAATTTATATTTGCAACGACTATAAAAACAATAGTTAAACTACTTACAATGCAGGAAAGAATCGACGCTTTTATGGCTCTAGCGGCCAAACGCAATTCTAACGAACCAGAATTCCTTCAAGCCGTCCAAGAGGTGGCTGAGACTGTAATTCCTTTTATCGACAAACATCCTAAGTACGAGGCAGCTCGCATTTTAGAACGTATGATCGAACCAGAACGCACTATTATGTTCCGAGTGCCTTGGATTGATGATAAAGGTGATGTTCAAGTAAACCGTGGCTACCGCGTAGAGTTTAACTCTGCTATAGGACCATATAAAGGCGGTTTGAGGTTTCATCCTAGTGTAAACCTTAGTATTTTAAAGTTCTTAGGTTTTGAGCAAGTATTTAAAAATGCTCTTACAACACTTCCACTTGGAGGTGGTAAGGGTGGTTCTGACTTTAACCCGAAGGGGAAAAGTGACAACGAAGTGATGCGTTTTTGCCAAAGCTTTATGACTGAACTATGTCGTCACATTGGAGCTAACACAGATGTTCCGGCTGGAGATATCGGAGTTGGTGGACGTGAGATTGGATACATGTTCGGTCAATACAAGAGAATTAGAAATGAATTCACTGGAGTATTAACTGGAAAGGGTGTCAACTGGGGTGGTTCATTAATTAGACCAGAAGCTACTGGTTATGGAACAGTATATTTCGCTCAAGAAATGCTTGCCACTAAAGGTGAGAAGTTCGCTGGAAAGACAGTCGTTATTTCTGGCTCTGGAAACGTAGCTCAATTTGCTGCACAGAAATGTATTGAATTAGGAGCTAAGGTTGTGACTATGTCCGACTCTAAAGGATATATTTTAGATCCATCAGGCATAGACACAGATAAACTAGCTTGGATTATGGATCTGAAGAATAACCGTCGAGGTCGAATCAGCGAGTATGCTTCACAGTATCCAGGCAGCACGTTCAATGAAGGATCAAGACCGTGGGGAGTTGATTGTGACGTGGCACTACCATGTGCAACACAGAACGAAATTAATAAAACTGAAGCAAAGGCCTTGATGGCTAATCATTGTACTTGTATTGCTGAAGGAGCTAACATGCCTTGCACACCTGAAGCTGTAGAAGTATTCCAAAATGCTGGAGCTTTGTTTTCACCTGGTAAAGCATCAAACGCTGGAGGTGTCGCTACATCTGGATTGGAGATGTCACAGAATAACATGAGACTCTCATGGAGTGCTGAAGAGGTTGATAGCAAGCTTCACACTATCATGAAAGACATTCATTCTCAGTGTCTAGAATATGGAACTGATGAAAACGGTAAAGTAGATTACGTTCGTGGTGCTAACATAGCTGGATTTGTAAAAGTTGCAGATGCTATGCTAGATCAGGGAGTAGTATAAAAACAAAAGACTTTGAGAATTTTACTAGTCTTCATACTAAGTCTTTCTTCTATTCTTTTATTTTCATGTGGAAATAACAGCAGTTCCACTGAGGAAAGTAATCTCTCAAACAGTACTTTTTTAGCGCAAGTAAAAAACACATACGGGTTTAAATGTGCCATCTGTCACGGTAAGGATGGAAAGCCAGTAATTAAAACTGCCTCTGATTTAAGGACATCTAACATGTCACACGATGAAATGGTGGCTATTATCAAGTATGGGAAAGGCGGCACAGTCATGCTACCCCAAGTAGATGTCTTAGATACAGAGATGATTGAAGGGCTAGCTGAATACATTACAACTTTAGGCCTATAAATGTCGAAACGTCAACCCATAGACACAGCTGTTAAAAAGGAAACTTGCGTTTTAATAGGACTGGCTACTCAATACCAAAAGCGAGAACAACTTGAAGAGTATTTAGAGGAGCTTGCCTTTCTCGTGACTACAGCTGATGCTGTAACGAAAAAAACATTCATTCAGGCATTAACAAAACCCGATGTTAAAACCTTTATAGGGTCTGGTAAATTACAAGAGGTTAAAGAATACGTAGTCGCTGAATGTATCGACATGATAGTCTTTGATGATGAGTTAAGTGGCTCTCAAATAAAAAATATTGAAAAGGAAATTCCAGAGGTAAAAATACTGGACAGACCTAATTTGATCCTAGATATATTTGCACAAAGGGCCAGAACGGCACACGCAAAAACACAAGTTGAACTAGCCCAATATCAGTACTTATTGCCTAGGTTAACTAACATGTGGACACACCTTCAGAAACAAAAAGGTGGAATAGGTATGAAGGGACCTGGAGAGAAAGAAATAGAAACTGATCGAAGAATTATTAGAGATAGAATCTCGCTTTTAAAAAAGGATTTAGCTGCTATTGATAAGCAGATGGCTACGCAAAGAAGTAATAGAGGGGCGCTGATTAGAGTGGCATTAGTTGGATACACTAACACCGGCAAGAGCACGCTGATGACTGCTATATCAAAGAAAGATGTATTTGCTGAGAATAAACTATTTGCGACATTAGACACCACTGTGAGAAAAGTAGTCGTGGGAAACCTACCATTCCTTCTAAGCGATACTGTGGGATTCATTAGAAAACTACCTACACAATTAATTGAGAGTTTTAAATCCACCCTTGATGAGACTCGAGAGAGCGACTATTTGATTCACGTTATTGATGTAAGTCATCCGCAATTCGAAGACCAACTCGATGTAGTGGAAAGAACTCTCGGGGAGATAGGGTGTGAAGACAAACCCACGCTGTTGTTATTTAATAAAATAGATCAGTTGAAGGATGAAGAGTTCGAGCGATCTCCAGCCGAGCTAGTCGCTGGTCTTAAGGAGAGGTTTGAAAAGGAGGGAAATGACGTAGTCTTTATGAGCGCATTAAATAAAGGAGATGTCACTAGTTTAAGAGATCTACTTTACGAAAGAGTAAAAGAACTTCATATTAAGAGATATCCATATAATCAATTCCTATATTAGTACCATGTCTAGCATACGTCAAGAAAAAGTAGGTGAACTTGTAAAGCAGGAATTGAGCATAATCTTCCAGCGCAATACTTCTATCAGATTTGATGGGATATTTATAACGGTAACAATCGTAAGAATGTCTCCTGACTTAGGTCTGGCAAAAGTATTTCTGAGTTTTTTAGTTGTCAAAAACCCAGAAGAAGCTTTAAATAAAATAAAGCGAGAGTCTAATTGGATCCGTAAAACTTTAGCTGGAGTGATAGGCAAGCAGGTGAGACGTATTCCTGAATTACATTTCTACCTCGATGATAGCCTTGATTACTACGAAGCAGTAGAAGAAGCATTGAAAAGCTAATAACGGTGCGACTTGCCACTAGACTTGCTCTGCGTTACGTTTTTCAACCTAGGTCGTTAAAATTAGTACATATTATTTCTGGGATTTCGATGTTTGTTATCGCACTGGTGACGGCAGCGATGATAATAGTTCTCTCTGCTTTTAATGGCTTAGAAAAACTCGTAAGTGAGATTTTCGGCACACTGGATGCTGAGCTTGCACTTGTGCCATTAACTGGAGAAGTCGTCTCGGACACATTAGCTAGTATTTTAGACAAACATGAGGGCATAGCATATTACTCAAAGGTGATTGAAAACGAAGCCATCATTAGGAGTAATGGAAAGACATTAGCATGCTCTGTACTGGGTGTTGATGAAAGATTCAACGACGTGTCTAGGCTTGACTCTTCTATAGTGATGGGTAGTTGGGGAGCATCTTATAGTGACAAAGAATGTGTCTGTTTAGGTTCTGGAATTAAGTCGGAGTTGCAAATATTTATCGACACTAATAATCCGGAAATAGTATCATTAGGCGCACCTATTAGGGGTAAAAATCTAAATAGAAATCGAGAAAGGGCTTTTAGAACTATACCGACTTTGGCATGCGGGGCATTCTCTATCAATGCTGATCTAGACACCAGGTACGCCATTACTTCATTGAGTTTTGCTCGGGAATTATTCGATAGGCCAGAACACATCAGTCGTTACGAAATATGTCCAGCTGAAGGTTTTACTGCAGAAGATTTATTAAATGATGACGACCTCCTATTAGCCTTAGGCGACAAGGTGAAATTGAGAAGTAGAGCTGAAAAGCATAAGTTTATCACCCAAACTAATAGAGCAGAGAAATGGGCAACTTTCGTTATTCTAAGTTTTATATTAATCGTGGCGGCCTTTAACATCCTCGCATCTTTAACTATGTTGCTAATAGACAAGAAGTCTGATATTGAAGTCTTCAAAGCTATGGGGATGACGAATCGCGATCTAGAAAGGATATTTTCAATCCAAGGCCTAGCTATAAATATAGTAGGTGGGCTTGTGGGTTTAGTCCTAGGAGTGCTTTTGGTTTTAGGCCAAACCCACTACGGATGGATAGAATTGTCAAGATCAGTAGTACCAGCATATCCGGTTAAGCTAGTTATGACAGATGTATTAGGTATTTTAGCTGTAGTGATTGGAATCGGAGGAATAGGTTCTGCAGCTATGGTTAAATACCTAATTAGAAAAATCGTGATTGTGGAATAACACAGCTATCTCGTTGAGTTTAGCACGTATCTCCTCAACCTTGTCTAAGGTCACTAGCTCTAGTCTATGAGGTTTGAAATTAGGTATACCCTTAAAGTAATTAGTGTAGTGACGTCTCATTTCGACGACACCTAACCTCTCTCCTTTCCACTCTACAGATCTCTCAAAATGCATTGTAACCGCAGCTATACGATCCTGCATAGTGGGTGGAGTGAGATGATCACCTGTTTTCATAAAATGTTTTATCTCGTTGAATATCCAAGGTGTTCCTATGGCAGCCCTACCTATCATGATCCCATCAACTCCAAACCTGTTCTTATACTCAATCACCTTTTCTGGAGTGTCAATATCTCCATTCCCAAATACAGGGATATGCATTCTGGGGTTATTTCTTACCGCTGCTATTAATGACCAGTCAGCTTCACCTTTATACATCTGCGCTCTAGTTCTACCATGAATACTTATCGCTTTGATACCCACATCTTGTAGCCTTTCCGCAACCTCTACTATATATTTAGAATTATCATCCCAACCAAGTCTAGTCTTAACTGTAACGGGAAGTTCGCATGTGTTTACAATCTCCCTAGTCATTTCAACCATCTTAGGGATGTTCTGCAAAATCCCTGCACCAGCGCCTTTGCAAGCAACCTTCTTTACAGGACAACCGTAATTAATATCGATCAAATCTGGCCCAGCAGCCTCCGCTATAGCTGCAGCAGATCTCATCGGGCCTATATCAGCCCCGAAAATTTGAATACCCACTGGTCTTTCATACTCAAAAATATCTAGTTTGATTTTACTTTTTGCTGCATCGCGAATTAATCCTTCAGAGCTAATAAATTCAGTGTACATTAAATCTGCTCCATACTGTTTACATACAGCCCTAAAGGGCGGATCACTAACGTCCTCCATGGGCGCAAGTAAAAGAGGGAACTCTCCTAATTCTATATTATCTATTTTTACCAAAGAAATTCGAACTTGCAGCAAAACTACAGTAACTAATGTCGTTCATTCAACAGGCCTTCAGAAATCTTCACCCGATTCTTCAATTTGTCTTTATTTGTTGTGTGGTGGTCGCAGGAATGGCTGTAACTGTGGTCGCAGGAATGAAAATTGCGAATATTGTTTGTGACAATACAATTTCAGCCTCTGATTTTTTAAAACAGCTAAATCTAGTAAACACTGATGCTGGGGTTTGTGGAGCTTTACTAATAAATAGTCTTAATCAAATTATAGCATTTGGTGGTGCGGGAACAGTTTTCACTCTTCTTTATGGTAATTACACCGGTATAGGCTTTTCAAGTAAAGGCAGAAGTAAAAAACTCTGGAGGTTTATTATAGGGGGTGGAGTACTAACTATGTGTGTGTCACCCATTCTTGAAATTATGTCTATTATCAACGAATGGATAATCTCAAAGTTGGGGCCTCAAATATATTCTATGGCTTTGGATATAGAGGATAAAGCAGCGGAGATGACAGTGGCTATGCTACAAATTGATTCAACAAATAGTTTCGTTATAACATTGATTGCAGTCGCTGTATTACCAGCTGTATTTGAAGAATATCTATTCCGTGGAACTTTTCAGCCGATGTTTGCGAAATGGAGTGGAAATATTCACATAGGCATATGGACTAGTGCTGCTTTATTCAGCCTGATACACATTCAGTTTTTCGGATTCTTACCTCGAATGTTTTTAGGTGCAGGCTTCGGGTATCTAGTAGTAGCTAGTGGTAGTCTTTGGCCAGCTATATCTGGTCACTTTATAAATAATGGCGTAGCTGTTTTATCAGCTTGGTGGTTTGGGGCTGACTGGATTTCCGAGAATATAAATCAAAGTGAAAGTGTCTGGACTTCAAAAGAATGGACAATTGCTATAGGATTTGCCACTCTAATAGTGTTCGGAATTACACAATTGAAAAAGTGGTCCGTTTGGGGCGAAAACGAAATTAAATACTTAGAGCCCGGGCAATTATCAAATCCTCTGGAGTCGTAATCTTAATGTTCATCTGATCGCCTTCACAAAGGTGTATCTTATTACCTGCTGCCTCAAATACACTGGCATCATCTGTGAAATTAGGTGAGTAATCAACCGCGAATGCAGGCTTGAGAAGGGCCAAATCGAAACATTGTGGGGTTTGGACTGTAAGATAATCAGAACGATCAACGGATAATGATGTACCATCTGTAGATACTTTACGAATGCTATCCGTTAATGGTATTACTGGAATTGCAGAACCATGAATGGCTGCAGTTTGGAAGCAATTTTGAATCATTGTAGATGACGGGAAAGGTCTTACCGCGTCGTGAATAGCTACTATTCCTTCATCTGGAAAGGTTAGAAGACCATTCAGAACAGAATGGAATCTTTTGTCTCCACCTTTTATCAAACTAACAGCTCCTGATTCGCCGTATTTATCCTCCAACTCTCTGAATTCGTCAAACAGAGTTTCATTGAGTACTATTGACAACTGTGCATCTGGCACAGCTTCTCGAAAACGACGAAGGGTCCACCACATAAGCGGTAGACCCTTAACCGATAAAAATTGTTTGGCCTGATTGCTCCTCATACGCGAACCGATACCGCCGGCGACTATGAGAACAAAGCGGCTCACAAGAAATTATTTTGACTCAGCGTAACGCTCAGCGATTGAAGACCAGTCAACAACATTGAAGAATGCAGCGATGTAATCTGGTCGTCGATTCTGATAGTTTAAGTAATACGCGTGCTCCCAGACATCTAAACCCATAATAGGGGTGCCTCCGCAGCTAATTCCAGTCATAAGTGGATTGTCTTGGTTTGCTGAAGAACAAACACATAGCTTGCCCTCTTCACATACACAAAGCCAAGCCCAACCAGAACCAAATCTTGTTGCAGCTGCCTTAGAAAACTCATCTACCAACGCCTCGTAACTACCGAAATCTCTATCGATAGCATCAGCTAATTCACCTGAAGGCTTACCTCCACCGTTAGGAGACATTGAGTTCCAGAAAAGAGTGTGGTTGAAAAAGCCTCCGCCATTATTTCTAATAGCAGAATTATCTGTGTGATTTGCTAGAAGATCTTCAATGCAAGACCCCTCTAGTTCTGTTCCAGATATAGCAGCATTAAGCTTAGATGTGTATCCAGCATGGTGCTTGCCGTGATGGATTTCCATGGTGCGTGCATCGATATGGGGCTCTAAAGCATCGTATGCATATGGTAAATTAGGTAGTTCAAAAGCCATGTGGCGTAAGATTAAATGATTCTGATATTAAAGTGTCAGCGTTCGCTGGCAACAAATATAGCCTTCCATCCCGTAGCTGAAACCGAGACCTCTCTAACAATTCATAAATTGCTCTATCTATAAACTGATCACCTTCTGACAAAACGAGATAATAAGCTGCTTCTCCGAACATATTTCTAGACACTTGGGCTAAAAATCTTTTCATAATTCTCTCCTCCTCTTCGAAGTTCCATTTAGGGGTTTCTAGGTTCTGTTCTTTCGATGCTGCGGCTATTCGTGCTAGGCCTCCTAATGTGGGGTGGTTCCAAAGATCACTTGAGCCTAACTCAACAGACGAGCTCATTTTGTCTAATCGGATTCTGTTTACATCAACCCACTCAAAAGCAGCATCTCTCAAAGCCCCACTCCAAACTAATTCCGCCAGTGCTCTGTTGTTTTCTGTACTGTCTAGAGGAATAAATATGTCTGGAGTAATACCTCCACCGCCGAAAACTTCGCGACCAAGGCTGGTTTTATATGCTATACTATCCGTCACTCTAATGCTATCTAGAGAATAGAACTCACCCGATTCAAGCCTATCTGCATGATCTTCATGATAGTCAATGCCTTCACCGTAAGGCTTCTGTATAGCTCGGCCACTAGGAGTATAAAAGCGTGCTGTCGTTAATCTCAATGCGCCCTCGTCTTCAACAGGGAATTCCTCTTGGACTAAGCCTTTTCCGAATGACCGACGACCTATTATCAGTCCTCTATCGTTATCCTGCATGGCTCCCGCAAAAATTTCAGAAGCGGATGCTGAGCTTTCGTCAATCAACACCACTATAGGAAATTGCGCATACTCACCATCGTATTTAGATGAGTAAGTATATCTAGGTGAAGATTTACCCTCGGTATAAACTATGGGCAATCCCTCTTGCAAAAACCTATCTATCATGTCAGTAGCAGCTAGAAGATACCCCCCTCCATTTCCTCTGAGGTCTATTACGAAAGAATGAGCCCCTTTATTTTCGAGTGTGACTAACGCCCTTTTAAATTCATCAGATGTAGTGGCTGAAAATCTAATAATTTTAATATAACCTATTTCATTATCTAGAAGAATTGAAGCCACAATACTATGAATGGGAATCCTTGCTCTGATTATCTCTACTTCATAGACCTCCCGTGAATTGCCGCGAATAAGTTGAAGGTTAACTACAGTACCACCTTTGCCTTTTAATAGCTTGACGACCTGGTTATTAGTTAGGTCAGGCCCTGATATTTCTAACGTATCGACTTTTATTATTCTATCCCCTGCTCTGATGCCAGCACTTTCGGATGGACCGCCCGGAAGAGCAGTGACTACCATCAGAGAATCGTTCTGAATGAGAAATTCAACTCCTATACCTTCAAATCCGCCCTTCATGGGTTCAGCCATTTCTGCAAGTTCTTCTTCAGAGAAATAAAATGAATGAGGGTCTAGTTCTTCGATAATAGCTTGCACTGCAGCATTCTCGAGTGAGGACCTGTCAATGGAGTCGACGTATAGGTATTCAATTTGGTCTAAAAGATCAGTAATACGGGAGTTCGAGGAAAACGAAGTAATGCCTAGCTCGTTACAACTCTTACCAATGTAGATACCAGCTACCAGCATCATAATAAAGAGTATGGGTCTGTTTTTAGGCGTCATCGGAATGGTTTTTTATTTCTACTCCGGCTGAACGCAAGAAATCTAGGCCATCTTTATCCTTGTATTCTTTTAGATATACTACTCGTGTGATTCCGGCTTGATGTATGAGTTTCGCACAATCTCTACATGGAGAAAGTGTGATGTAAAGAGTTGCTCCTTGTGCACTGTTATGACTTCTAGCTAATTTCAAAATTGCATTGGCTTCAGCATGTAGAACGTACCAGTGTGTATCTCCTTCAGCGTTTTCACAGCAATTATCGAAGCCAGACGGAGTGCCATTATAACCGTCAGCAATAATCATTCTATCCTTTACGATAATCGCCCCGACTTGTTTTCTGTAGCAATGAGAGAGTTTCCCCCATTCGGTAGCCATCTTTATATAAGCTCCGTCGTACCTCCTCTGTTTCTTTTCTTCCTTAGTCATTTGTTTGCTCATATTATAACGAGATAATGCGCAAGATAAACAAAGAAAATCACGAGTGCTCAGCCTTAGAGAAGGATTAGAGTTGTAGTTTTGTTAAATGCGTATTTACACTAGAACAGGGGATGATGGAACAACCGGGCTTTTCGGCTCTGAAAGGGTATCTAAAGACGATATTCGTATAGAAGCATACGGAACTGTTGATGAGTTAAATGCGCAGCTAGGGAGATTGATCGAGCATAGTGAGATGGCACCTCACTTGGTGTTTTTCCGTGGAATTCAATCCGATCTGTTTCTGCTGGGCTCACATTTAGCAACCGTTGACCCTAAAATGAAGGCTCAACTACCCACATTTAATACTGCTGCTGTTAAAGAATTAGAGGATTGGATGGATATGGTAGATGAAAACGTACCACCATTAAAAAACTTCATCTTGCCTGGCGGGCATCCTTCAGTTGCGGACGCTCATGTAGCTAGAGCTGTGTGTCGAAGGGCAGAGAGAAGGCTTGTAAGCCTTGCAAATGAAAGTGAAGTGGATGCAGAACTGATCATTTACTTGAACAGGTTATCTGATTTACTTTTCACTGCTGCAAGGTGGCTATCTCATGCTTCTGGGTGCAAAGAAATCGCCTGGAAAGCCTAATTTTATTTGAAAAAGTGAACTAGTTGTAAAAAAACTTGCAATTGGTTGAGATTCTGCTATTTTTGCGCGCTGAACACCTCGTATAAAAATCATGTACTGGACCCTCGAATTAGCATCATATTTAGAAGACGCTCCTTGGCCTGCATCAAAGGACGAGCTTATCGACTTCGCTATGCGCACTGGTGCGCCATTAGAAGTTGTGGAGAACCTTCAAGGCCTTCAAGACGATGGCGAAAGCTATGAGACGATTGAGGACATTTGGCCTGACTATCCCTCTAAAGAGGATTTCTTCTTCAACGAAGACGAATACTAGCCTCTAAACCTTACCCAGCAACCTTCTGGTGGTCGAGGGATTGACTTGTTCCATTAATATTTCGCGGCCCTTAGATAGCTTTTCTATGAGTTCTTCTGTGCCGTGACGGACTGTGAGTAGTTCTAGGTTTTTTCTTGATTCAGACCAAAACCCACTCCCCAACTCGCTCTCAAATTTCTTCTGCTTAGAAATATCTGTATCGAAGGTAATCTCAAATCTAACAGCGGAGTTTTGCATCATCCGTACATGAATACAAGACTCAGCTAAGGCTCCGAAAACGGTTTGCAAATGATCCTCGCCTACAAAGCTATGGTCAGAGGGGCCTAGGGATAAGCAAGTGACATCTGGTCGGTAGATATACATAGGAGTCGTGATTTCCAATGAAGGAAAATCTCCTATACATGTGCACAGACCATCCGGGTTTAGGAAACTCTTTACGAAAAGTGGAATCCCACGGTTTTGGAGAGGCTTCACAGTTCTAGGGTGAATAACACTCGCGCCGTAATAACTGAGTTCGAGGGCTTCTGAATAATCTAATTTTTCTATAGTTACTGTGTCCTCGAAAAGATTCGGGTCTGCGTTATGCATTCCCTGAACATCCTTCCAGATAATTACTTCCTTAGCCCCGGAAGCAGTCGCTAATAGAGCTGCGCTGTAATCGGAACCCTCCCGTCCTAATGTGGTGGTTCTACCATGGGGACTTATGCCGATAAATCCCTGCGTGACTAATGTGTCGCAATGATCAAGTTGACGAACCATCTCCACCCCATAATCAATTAATTGATCCTCATCTACCCGTGCTGATCCATGGCGTGAATCTGTTATGATGGTATTCCTAACGTCCCACCATTGAGCACCATGACCGTCTTGCTGTAGGTATTCAGCGATAATCTTTGTGCTGGCAAGTTCACCTATGGCTACTAATTCATCATACCTAGCGACGTCGTCAAGAGCAATTGGGAGAATGAATAATGACTGAAGCTCTAGTAGAAATGTTACGCTTAGGCCTAGTTCTTTTGAAACTGCAATGTGTCTTTCAGCTACAGCTTGTAATTTATTTACTGCTGATTCGCGATCTCTTTCTGCACATACTTGTTCAAGTTCATTCGTAGTCTTACCCATGGCACTAACCACAACTATGGTTTTTGAGCTAGGGGTATGGGATTTAAGAATTATTGCAATATTCTTAACTGCTTCTGCGTTTTTAACGGAAGCTCCGCCAAACTTGTGAATTGAAATTTTATTTGTAGAAATCACGGAGCGAAGTTAATCGTAGATTGCCATATGGAATCATTACCACTACCAATAACAGATCTTATATTAATATTATTGCTCGTTTGGGGAGCGTGGAATGGATATAAAAAGGGATTTATCGTTGCTATTGCATCGATAATTGCAATCGTAACAGGAGCATATTTGGCTTTCTATTTTTCTGACGCTCTCGGAAGTTGGATATCCGGCATTGTGGATTGGAGTGCGAAAAGTATTTCTGTAGCTTCTTTCGCGCTTACTTTCATTGGAGTAATATTTATAGTTCATCTTATAGCTAAAGCCGTGGAAAAGACTCTCGGATTAATAGCCCTTGGTGGGATTAATAAATTAGCTGGAGCTGTTTTGGGAGTTTTCAAAAACGCCCTCATTTTATCTTTTGTGATATACGGCTTGAAGGGGTTTGATATAAAAATTTACGAGGATACTAATAAGGAATATGTTGTATTGCCGATGGTGGAATCAATAGCTCCTTTAGTGTTACCGTATTGGGAAGATTTGACTGAGAAAACGACTTTAGAAAAAGTCAAAGACTCAATAAAGGAAGGGGCAGAGAAAATTGAAGGTAAAATTGAGGGAGGGATAGAAGAGTTGAAAGACGATTTGCAAGAAAAGCTTGACAAGTAGATTAAGCGCCAAACGCATTAAAAAGATCAGCAACTCTAGATTCTAATTCTGATTTAACCTCATCATAGCTGTCTCCTTCTGAAAGAGCTCTATTAACACTAACGTAGTACTTAATCTTCGGCTCCGTTCCAGAAGGCCTTACTGTAACCCTCGATCCTTTTTCTGTTATAAACTGCAGTACGTTAGATGCTGGTAGGCCGGTTTTCGGAACATCAAGGAAGTCTCTTACGCTCACGATTTTCTCACCCGCAAGTTCTGTAGGAGCATTCGATCTGTAATCTTTCATCATCGAAGCAATCTGCTCCGCGCCATCCCTACCCTTCTTTACAACCGACACTAATCCCTCTTTATAAACTCCATGCTCTCGATGAATCACCTCAAGCTGCTTCAGCATGGTGGTGCCTCGGAGTTTCAATTCGTGAGCTATTTCAGAAAGCAAACAACAAGCCGAAACTGCATCTTTATCTCTTGCTGTATCACCCACTAAGTAACCGTAACTCTCCTCTGCTCCAGCTATGAAAATTCTATCCTCGCTAGCAATAGCAGCTGCAATGTGCTTGAATCCCGTGAGTGTTTCCACTAATCCCACTCCATAACTGGCCGCAATTTTTTGTAGTAACGGTGTCGTTACTACTGTTGTCGCAATAAAGTAATCCTGTGAGAATCGTGCGCCTGATTCAGGGCCTTGATTCAACACGTAGTCGAATAAAAGAGCTGCCGTTTCGTTGCCGTTAAGCAGAGTGAAGCCTCCTTGAGGATTAGGGACAGCAAGTCCAACTCTGTCGGCATCGGGGTCGGTTCCCATAACTAAATCGGCATCTAAAGAATCGGCTAACGTAATGGCTGCAGCAAGGGCCTGCCCCTCTTCTGGGTTGGGGCTAGATACAGTTGGGAAATCTCCATCGGGGATAGCTTGTGAGGGAACTTCGTGGACGTTGTGAAAGCCCCATGCAGAAAGTGATGGTGGCACAGAAACGGAACCAGTACCGTGAAGGCCTGTGTAAACGAGACAAACCTCCGAACCGTTTTCTATCAGTGATGACGACGTCCTCAACTCTAACACCTTGTCTTTAAAAGCCTGGTCTAATTCCGAGCCAGCTATTACTACTGAACTACTATCTGTAGCCATTCTTACAGAGTCGAGGGAGGTGATTTTAAGTACTTCATCGATTATCCCGGCATCATGAGGAGCTACGATTTGGGCTCCATCTGAATAATAGACTTTAAAGCCATTATACTCTGGTGGGTTGTGGCTTGCTGTAATTACAATACCCGCCGCACACTTTTCGTGTATGACAGTAAAGGAAAGTTGAGGTGTAGGGCGAAGTTCAGGGTAAAGTATGGGGATAATATTATTCCCAGCTAAAACCCTAGCTGCCATCTCCGCAAACTCGTAGCTTTTATGTCTAGAGTCGAAGGCAATCGCGACCTTTAGTGGCGAAGGTAAATCGGAGGCGTTATTCTTCAAGTAATTAGCAAGACCCTGTGTTGCACGAGCGATTACAGCATCATTAATTCTGTTCAATCCAGGCCCACACACTCCTCGCATACCTCCCGTTCCGAATTCTATATTCTTATAAAACGCATCTATCAATTCATTCCAGTTACCGTTGTCTATCCAGCTCTGAACTTTGTCTCTGGTTTCTTTGTCGTATGGTTTTTCTGTCCAAACCTTCGCCCTTCTCATCACCACCTCATGCAATTTCATTTCTGAAATACACATCCCTAGTGATTCCTGCCAGGTCTTCCTCTCGATATTGACCATTTTGCTTAATGGTACTCCATCTAGATGAGAGTTCTTCGGTCTGACAGCTTTTGTAGGATAATCCTCTGTACTAATCCCCACTACCTCCACATCGTGTTTCATCTGAGCAAATAACTCCTTTGCAAAGCCGCTCCAACTCACCACTCCCATGTCGCTATAATGAACGACGCCACTTTTAAAGCCCTTGTCATGGTTCAGAACTATTGCCCGTAAACTTTCAGCCAGTGATCCGGCCCAAGTGGGGGTGCCTTTTTGGTCTGAAACAATATCTACACTCGTCTTATTATTCGCCGCCAACCTCAACATCGTTTTAAAGAAATTACTCCCACGATTATCGTAGAGCCAACCCGTCCTTACTATAAAAAATGGCACTCCAGCTTCCCCCATAACTCTAGCCACTTCCGACTCACCCTCCGCCTTAGTATTTCCATAAACACCTATAGGGTTCACCTCATCTTCAGCCCGATAAGGCCTCTCAGCAGTCCCTCCTTTCAATCCGTCGAATACATAATCCGTACTAATATGCACGAGGGTGTTGCCTCTTGCAGCACAACCCATAGCCAGAACCCTCGCAGCATAAACATTCCCTATCTTCGAATCCTCACGGCTACTCTCCGCACCATCAACGTCTGTAAAAGCCGCCGCATTAATTACGGCATCTGGCTTCTCCCTGTCTAATACAGCCCCGACAGCGACGGCGTCCGCTACATCCAACTCCGCCCTGCTCAACCCCACCCACTGAATTTCAGTATCTCCCGAAAACCGCCTTAAAATGCAGCTTCCAAGTTGCCCTCCGGCTCCGGTAATTAATACTTTTATCACCCCACGAAATTACGAAGAAGAAATGCTTTTGTAACATTTGGCACGTATCTTGCATTTGTCAATACACATTTAATAATCATGAAAAAGCTCACTCTGACCCTCATTTCGCTCGTTGCGTTTTCATTCTCTAGTCAAGCCCAAAATGTAATTTTACGTCAATTAACACACATTATCACCATAGATATTAGTAAGGATGTACATGACGAAAGCAATTTCGAAGGTTTCCTTGAGGATTCAAAACCAGGAATAGATTTATCATATAACAGAAGGTTTAGCGGGAAGATCCTGGAAAAAGGACTAAGTGTAGGATGGCAGCCTCTCGAAAATAACGAGTTCCAAGGCATAATTACTAATGGAATTGAAGGAGATCTAAACACTAAAATTCAAATGGTTCATGCGTATGGAACGCTTAGGGCCACGGCTTTTCCTAATAGCAATTTTCAGCCCTATGCAGAGGGCATTGCGGGAATCAAGGGAATTGTACTCTCTTCAAAGTTCACACAAGAATCTAATCAGGTTGTAACACATGACATTAACCACTCAATGACCACTTGGAATTTAGGTTACGCTGTCGGATTGCGTTGGGGAATGAGTGATAATATATCCATAGATCTTCGTTACCTAAGAGTTGAAGGTGGAGATCTTCATAGGATAGTAGGTGTAACAACCACGGAGGAGGGAGAACTTGTTTTTGACCAAGCCGACTGGAAAGCTCCTGTGGGCTACCTCAGAGCTGGAGTCAGTTTTAATTTCTAAGAACGCAGTACCAGTCCATTATTTTATTTTTTGACTTGAGCGGGTGGTTTTTGGTAATAAAAAAGATCTGAGAGTTCGTAAATAATCTTAGTCCTTATTATAAGACGAGATATCTTTGCTGCGTATTACTATGCGTGCATAACAATTTTATCCTTCTATATAATGAGCCACAAGAAGTATATCCTAAGTTTTAATGAGGTCCAAATGAAAGACATCCTCCGTGTGGGAGGGAAAAATGCTTCATTAGGAGAAATGATCCAAAATCTATCGCCACTTGGAATTAAGGTTCCCGACGGGTTTTCAATCGGATCTAACGATCTGACTCAACTTACATTAGGACTTGATAGAGATTCTGCACTCGTGGCAAATGTTTACGACGAAAGGAATCCAGACGTAAAGCGTTCTATTTCAAATCTTATAAAGACTGCTAAGGAATTTAATGTTAAGGTGGGTATATGCGGACAGGGTCCTTCTGACTTACCTGATTTCGCAAGATTTTTAGCAGATGAAGGAATCGATTCTATTTCTGTAACTCCAAATTCTGTATTAAAAACCCTAAAAGCACTTGAATGCACTACTTTGTAAGCCATGAGCGACAATCATATTTCTAATAGAAAACCGTTTTTCCCAGTAAGTGATGCCCTGATGACTTATTTAATAATGTACTCAAGGAAACTACCGATTCACATTCTATACTCAGACCTTAAGCACTATCAAGACACTATCCCTCTTGAGGACAAAGACGGAAGGTCTACATTATGGGAAACAGTTTTATATCCTGAGACACAAATGCAGGAATTGAATACAGGACTTATTGAAATTTACTCGATATTAAAATCCGATGGCGCGACTCTAATAAATCACCTTTCGGTGGATAGAATTGACTATTGTGAGTTCGGAAATTCTAAACCCTTTAGAGTTAAAATCATAAATCAATTAAATGACAATTACGATTACTTCTATGTGAAGTGCATAGATGCTTCAAGAATTTATGGCTTAGAATTAGAACACATTCTCTCTCCTAATAAAATAAATTATTTCGTTTACAAGGACACAATTATTGAAGAACACATTATGGGAATTCCAGGTGACCAGTTTATCGAGGTTAACCTAAAGGATGAAGGTCATAACGAAGTGAGGTTAGCTAAAGAATTTGTGAAGTTTAACGAACGATGTTTCATTCGATTATTAGGGGATATGAGATCGTACAACTTCGTGGTGGATATGACACCTGATTTCGATCAAATACAATACCGAATTCGTGCTATTGATTTCGACCAACAATCTTTTGAGGGTCGCAAGAACATGTACCTGCCTCAATTTTATAAGGAGAATAAATCATTTGTAGACCTTGCAGTTAGAAATATGTCACCCGAAACTGTAGAGCAGTATAAGCTTGAGGAGCGAGCTCTGATGGCAAAGAGATTAAGACTAGCAGAATATCAGATTAATAAACTCCTTGTCGCGATGGTTCAAGATGAATTATCACTCCCTACTCACATTGATGATTTACGCAATGACTTAGCTAAACACTATTCCCATAAACCATTTCTAAGATGTAAAACTATGGGGGAGATTGTGAAGGAGTGTCTAGAGATTATCAAGTCGATCTCATAGCATCAACTGGAGGCATTTTAGCAGCCGACATCGCAGGGGCAATACCAGCAATTAATCCTGACACTATGGCAATTGTAAATGCCAGTAGAACCCTGTCTAAACCTACCGTCAAATTCATTCCAAGGTCTGCTAAATTGATTAGGAATAATAAAAACTGAAGTGCGATAAGCGCTAACACAGCTCCGAATACACAAAGAGCGATAGCCTCGAATAGGAATTGTATAAGTATGAAATTAGACTTCGCTCCCAGGGCTTTCTGAATCCCTATTATCCTAGTCCGCTCTTGGACGGAGACGAACATAATATTAGCTATGCTGAAGCAACCGACGAGGATAGCAAAAATCGCTATAAACCATCCGCCTAATTCCACCTGACTGAAGATGGAAGTGATCATACCGGTAAGCATGTCGATTTGATTTATAGAAAAATCATCAACATCAGAAGGCCTAACCCGCCTCACTGATCTAAACTGCTGAATAATCTCGTCTTTGAGGGCAGCAATTTCTACACCTGCTTTCGCCTTAACCATGATGGTGTTTCCCTCTGAGGAGTTTATGTCGAATAGTCTGGGCCCAAAAGTCGCTGGCACTATCACGAACTCATCAAAGCCACCGGACACCATTGACGCACCTTCCTTGGCGAACACCCCTATAATCTTTAATCTTAACCCTTTCACCTTAAGATGATTCCCTAAAACATCTATTCGTCCGAACAGATTTATGGCAACTTCGTGACCTATCACACAAACAGGCCTAGCAGAAGCGCTTTCCGAATCGTTAAATAAACGACCTCTACCTAAATTTAAACTAATCACATCTGGGTAGTTGTGTGAAACAGCTGCAACGGGGATGTTTGGGAATGAATTATCGCCCGCTTCAGCATCGAACATCCCTTTAATTTGGAAACAAACAGCGTCTGCAAGAGTTAGCCTAGTGGTTAATTCCTTACAATCTTTCAGTGAGGGCTCTCGTCTTTGAACGTATTTCCACCATGGATAATCTTCCCCGAAACTCCATGGCCACTTTGACACAAAGAGTACATCTTCGTCAAGCATGTTAAACGACTCCATAAGGTTATCCTCCATAGAATCCACGACAGCAAAAATTGAACTTATCACGAATATCCCCACCATTACTCCGAGAAGTGATAGGAAAGTTCTGAGTTTATTCAGAATAATAGCGTTCCAAGCAAACGCTAAACTTTCTCTAAATAATCGGAGCCACATCATACCCTCAAAGCTACACCTTATGCTAACTTCGCAACCTCTAATATCATTTCTATTTTACACTCATGTCGGAGCCAAGAAAACTACGTTCAGCACTCATATCTGTATTTAACAAAGACGGACTATCACCTATAGTTGAAGAGCTAAAGCGTTTAGGAGTAACCATTTACTCAACTGGGGGCACTCAGAAAACTATAGAAGAGCTGGGTGGATCGGTCGTTCCTGTTGAAACTATTACAGACTACCCTTCAATTTTAGGGGGTAGAGTTAAGACTCTTCATCCTAAAGTGTTTGGTGGAATTCTTAACCGCAGAGATCACGAAGGAGACAAAGAGCAGATGACTCAATACGACTTACCGTATATCGACCTAGTAGTTGTTGACCTCTACCCTTTTGAAGATACAGTTGCTAGTGGCGCAAACTCTGAGGATATAATCGAGAAAATAGACATTGGTGGTATTGCACTTATTAGAGGGGCTGCTAAGAATTTTATAGACGTGGTGATAATTCCAAGTATGGATGATTACGGAACTCTTTTGGACATATTGAAAAACAATGATGGTGAGACTTCAATAGAAGAAAGACGAGCTCTTTCTGCTAGGGCATTTCGTACTAGTTCACATTACGACACCATGATTAATACATACATGGAGAGTACTGTAACCGAAGTGAATGCAATTGACACACTAAATATCAGCACTCTTAATTTCAAGTCTCTTCGCTATGGCGAGAATCCTCACCAAGAAGGAAGATTTTTCGGTGATCTTGATGGAATTCTTAAGCAACTCCACGGTAAAGCACTTTCATACAACAACCTTTTAGATGTTGATGCAGCTGTAAGCTTGATGGAAGAGTTTAAAGGTTCCGATCCGACTTTCGTGATTATGAAGCATAATAATGCCTGTGGTTTAGCAACGAGAAAAACATTAGCTGAAGCATATTCTAGAGCATTAGAGGGTGATCCTATAAGCGCGTTTGGAGGAGTTCTAATCGCTAACAGGGAAATAGACCTGGTAACTGCGGAACTAATTCACACATTGTTTTGTGAAGTGGTGATCGCACCATCGTTTGCTAAAGATGCATTGGAACTTTTACAGGGTAAAAAGAATCGCATATTACTTGAAAAGCAAGAAATTAAACTTCCATTAAAAACTGTAAGAACAGCACTGAATGGATTTCTAGTTCAGGACAGAGATATAACGATTGAGTCAGCAGCAGATCTCACCTGTGTGACAGAGGCAGTGTCAGGTGATGATGGAATAGCTGATTTAATTTTCGCAATGAAGCTCGCAAAACACACGAAATCAAATACCATTGTTTTTGCAAAAAATGGGCAATTAATCTCATCTGGCACAGGCCAAACCTCAAGAGTGGACGCGCTTAAGCAAGCCGTTGAAAAAGCTAATGGTTTAGGGCTTTCTCTCGAGGGTTCCGCTATGGCATCTGACGCGTTTTTTCCGTTCCCAGACTGCGTGACTCTTGCCGCAGAAGCGGGTATAAAACACGTTATTCAACCAGGCGGGTCTATTAACGATTCCAAGTCTATAGACGCGTGTAACGAACTTGGATTAGCCATGTACACAACCGGAACTAGACATTTCCGTCACTAGAGTTTCTAACAACGTATTGACATTAAAAGCCAACGTTTTCAACTTTTATCACAACTTATCCACTTCTAGTAAATTAGGTGTTTTCTAGGCGCAATATGCGGCGTAGAAAATGTAAATTTGACTATGGGTCTTTTTAATTTCTTTACGCAGGATATCGCCATTGATTTGGGAACTGCGAACACTATCATTTACTACCAAGACAAAGTTGTAGTCGATCAACCATCAATCGTTGCGCAAGACATAAAAACTGGCAACGTCGTTGCTATCGGAAGACTTGCCCAGCAGATGCAGGGTAAGACACATAAAAATATCGTTACGATAAGACCATTAAGAAATGGCGTTATTGCTGATTTCGTTGCTGCAGAACAAATGATTACTGGCATGATAGCCATGATTAATCAGAACAAGAAATCGTGGTTCACTCCATCTCATCGCATGGTAATATGTATTCCTTCTGGAATCACCGATGTAGAGAAAAGAGCTGTCAAGGATAGTGCTGAACATGCTGGAGGAAAGGATGTTTACTTAATTCATGAGCCTATGGCTGCTGCTATCGGAATAGGAATTGATGTGGAGGAGCCTATGGGGAACATGATAGTCGACATCGGTGGTGGGACATCTGAGATTGCTGTAATAGCACTTGGTGGAATTGTGACTGACACAAATATCAGAATCGCTGGTGACGAATTCACGAAGGACATCGTGGACTACATGCGTCGTCAACATAACATGCTTATCGGTGAGAGAACGGCTGAAAATGTAAAAATTAATGTGGGAGCTGCAGTGACTAAACTAGAAAATCCACCAGATGATTATTCTGTGCTTGGCAGGGATTTACTTACTGGACACCCAAGGGAAATAATTGTGACTTATACAGAAATAGCTGGTGCTTTAGACAAGAGTATTAGTAAAGTTGAGGATGCTATTCACACTGCTTTAAACCAAACCCCACCAGAGTTAAGTGCCGATATTTTCAGAACAGGGATTTACCTAGCTGGTGGAGGGGCACTTCTTCGCGGACTTGATGCCCGTATTTCCGCACGAACTAAGCTTCCTGTGCATATTGCAGAAGACCCATTGCACGCTGTTGCACTGGGTACAGCAATAGCGCTGAAGAACATAGATCGATTCCCATTCTTGATGAGAGAATAGTCTCAAAGGCACTGTTGTGAGGAACCTAATTAATCTTCTCGTAAAAAATCACAGGTTGGCGATTTTTGTGCTGCTGGAGATAATTGCTCTTATTTGGCTAGTATCCTCTCACGCAATGCATAAAAACAGAATGGCATCTATGGGCCTAGAGATTTCAGACTCTTGGGTATATGCATTAGGACGATTAGAAAGTTTCAACACTCTAGACTCTACTAACAGTGCACTCAATGATGAACTTTCAAAGTTGAGATCAGAGAACATAATACTTCTTGAAAATGCAGGGATTGATTGCATAGAAGATTTCGAATATGAGAGCCCACATGATGGATGGTATACAATTCCGGCTGAAGTTATTTATTCTACAACTCATAAAAAAAACAATCTCATAGTCGCGAACAAAGGTCTAGTGGATGGAATCAATATCGGAGCCGGAATGCTGGACAAGGGGTTTCTTGCCGGCAGAGTCGTGGAGATTACAAATGACAAAGCCCTAGTCTTTCCTATTACTCATAAAAAACCTAGTTGGAGTGTTAGAATTAATAGTGACGGAACAGAAGGAGTAATGACATGGGATGGTGATGACTTAACTAAGGGCACAGTAAGGGATGTATTTAAAGCCGCTCTGATTCTTCCTGGCAATTCTGTTATCACTACGGGCTTTCAAGGTGTGTTTCCTCCTGGGATAGAAATAGGCACTGTACTTAAAGTGGAGTCAAATGACGACGACAATTTCCAAACTGTATATATCGAACTAGGGGCTGATTTCTATAGCATTCGCTATGTTGAGTTCATCCAAAACAGGGACAACTTATCTATTGACTCTTTAATAAATTCAATAGAATGAGACATATTATCAATGCTCTCATTCTGCTAAGCTTAGCCGTGATTCTTCAAATTGTGATTTTTAGATTTGCTATTTTTTCCGGCGGTTGGGCTATCATCTTCTTCCACTTATACGGACTGACAATGCTACCAGTAGGCTGGAATAAAACTAGTTATTTATTTATTGGAGCCTTCACTGGTATCGTCCTAGATATTTTTATGCTCACAGGAGGGTTACACATGGCAGCTGGGACTTTTTTGGGCCTAGCATTACCACACATAAGTAGCCTTGTTGCTCCGAGAGAAGGTTTCCACAAAGGGCACATTATAATAGGCTTCAAAGATGGATGGGCACGGTATATAATCTATTCGTTTTTAATCACATTTTTATATTCCTTTTCCATCTTTTTTATTGAAAGTGGACAGCTAGGATTTGCATTGGAATCTTTCGGAAAAGCAATAATGTCAAGTGGATTAACTCTTGTTTTACTTATCCTCACACATGGTCTTATAGGGATTGCAAGTAAGGCCAAACACTCTAAAGTCAGCGCTTACCCTTGGTCATGAGTAGTAACGATCTTAAACGTCGACCCCTGGTTTTCGGTGGTATTATTATCATAATATCAGCCATCTTTATTGTACGATTATTCAGTCTTCAGATCACTAACGAGCATTGGTCAAATTATGCTGGGATGCTAACTGAAGAAAGACAAACTCTAGATCCGATTAGGGGTCAGTTTCTCGATAGGAACGGTGATTTAATAGTTACAAATATTGCGAGTTATGACTTATTGTACACCGCCAGACTAGCAACTGATTTCGATACTCTTGCATTTTCAGAATTGATAAATTGGGACCTCGATGATTTAGTAATAAAATTAGAAAAAGCCACAAATTATTCTAGATACGTCCCGTCAATTATTGTAAAGCAACTCAATCCTAAAGAGTTCGCGCTGATATCTAAAGAACTATGGCGATTCTCGGGTATACACTACAGGACTAGATCCATACGGTCAAATGTCGCTGGGGTAGCCGGACATTTATTAGGCGAATATAGAGAAGCAAGCAGAGATGATTTAAACTCTGACTCCTTCTACAGACTAGGGTCGTATAAGGGCAAATCTGGTCTAGAGTCAAAGTTTGAAACGCAACTACGTGGACTTCCAGGATCAAGACGGCACATAGTGGATGTTAGAAATAATGTTCAAGAAACACTGTCAAGCTTAGACACTATGCCCAAAACTGGGAAAGACATAACTCTAACGATAGACTTAGCTCTACAGAGATATGCAGAAAAATTACTCAAGGGAAAACGCGGAAGCGTAGTGGCCATTCAACCCCAAACAGGTGAGATTTTAGCAATAGTATCTGCGCCATTCTATAACTCTGATGACCTGACTGGCACTAGAAGGGGTTTGGTCTATGATAGCCTCAATCATCACCCACATAAACCGCTATACAACAGAGCGCTTAGGGGGACTTATAGACCGGGTTCGATTTTTAAGATGGTTCAGGGTCTGATAGGTCTTGATGAAGGAGTGATTACTCAAAGGACTGTCATTAATTGCGATAGATCCATCATCCGTTGTCACGGAGCTCATACCGCCGACAATTTAACGGAGGCCATCACCCACTCTTGTAATCCTTATTTCAGGGAGGTTATGCGACGAGTAGTCCAAAGAGGTAAGGATGAAAATAAACTTAAGGATGCTGCTTTAGGGCTCGTGAGTTGGAGAAATAGGATTCTGGAATTCGGGTTTGGATCTAACTTAGGCGGGCATCTTCCAGGAACTAGAAGAGGATCGATTCCAGACGTGAATTACTACGATGGGGTTTACGGCAAATATCATTGGGGTTACTCGACTATATACTCCATTTCAATAGGTGAAGGTGAGTTATTGACAACACCGCTTCAGATGGCTAACCTCGCTTGTATTTTAGCTAACAGGGGCTTCTATCACGAACCTCATGCTGTAAGAGATATAGGGGGTAAGGGCAAACCAGCCAGTACAGATAGCATCCATTATGTAAATATTAATGCAGATTTATTTGAACCAGTGATTGATGCTATGCAGCTCGTAATAGAAGATCCGTCTGGAACGGCTTGGAGGGCAAGAGTTGAGGGCATTACCATCTGTGGTAAAACTGGCACAGTCCAAAACGTAAACGACCTTGAAGATCACAGTGCTTTCATGGCCTTTGCTCCTAGGGATAATCCTCAGATTGCCATTAGTGTTTATGTTGAGTATGCTGGTGGTGGTGGTGCATGGGCTGCACCTATAGCAGGGCTGCTTATAGATAGTTACCTTACCGATTCGATCTCCAATATTAAGGCTGAGGAAAGAATTCTAAATTGGGAAGAATGATCAGAAATTCTTCTTCAATATTTAAGAATTTTGATTGGCCTTTAGCTATAATCGTTGTCGTACTTATACTATTTGGGTGGGCAAATATCATCAGTGCAAGCGCAAATATTGAGGTCATAGAGCTTGTCGATTGGAGTGGTAAGGGGGGTAAACAATTAATGTGGATTTGTATCTGTTCCGTACTCGCTTTCTTAATAATAAACATAGAGGCTGAGTTCTTTATAAGAACGTCAGTTTTACAATACGTAGCCACCTTGCTGCTTCTTGTCGCGGTGTTAATTATAGGAAAGAAAATAGGTGGGGCGAGGTCTTGGTTCGCTCTTGGAAATTTCAGTTTACAGCCAAGTGAATTTGCAAAACCTACAACAGCATTAGTATTAGCTTGGTATCTATCCCAAGACTCAACTAAATGGAAGAGCTTTATATCAAGGGTGGCTTCTATAGTGCTCATCGCTCTTCCAGCTGGACTTATTCTACTTCAACCTGACGCAGGAACTGTCGTTGTTTTTGCTGGATTTGTATTCGTTCTTTATAGAGAAGGACTCTCAGGGAATTTTCTTATAATAGGATTCGCATCCATGATTATAGCTATAGCCACAATAATTATCGGAGTAACTCAATTCAACTATCCATGGATGGGTACCTGGTCCGGAATAGGAATATTCTGGTTAATATGGATAGTGCTTGGTGGTTTGATCTTATTTCTAATACGCGATGCAACCGTTCCTAGAAGGAGAAAAAACATTACTCGCTGGGGAGTTATGGCATTAATAGCAGGATTATTATTTAGTGGCGGTCTTCACATGGGAATGGAAAAGGTCTTGAGGCCTCATCAAAGAGAAAGAATACATGTACTATTCGGAATTGATGTCAGCAATCCAGACGCTGACTACAATATCAGACATGCTAAATCTGCAATAGGAAGCGGAGGGTTTAGTGGGAAAGGATGGATGTGTGGGCCTATGACAGCTTACAGCTTTGTTCCTGAACAAGAAACAGATTTCATCTTCTGTACCGTAGGTGAGGAGTGGGGTTTCATGGGGACATCAACGGTAGTAATACTCTTTATGATTCTACTCCTAAGAGTTCTATATATTGCTGAAAGACAAAGATCTAAATTCACTCGGATATATGCATATGGTGTTGCGAGCATACTCTTCATGCACTTCATAGTCAATATAGGAATGGCACTGGGGTTAGCACCCGTAATAGGAATACCGCTTCCATTTTTCAGTTACGGTGGCTCCTCGCTTATAGGTTTTACTTTCCTAATATGCATACTACTTAGGCTTGATGCGGAGAGGTATAAAATATTGAGATAATCGTTCTAACTTCTATCGATATATCGACCATATAAGACCTTATGTCGAAGAAAATTCTTGATTCATCTTGCTTTGTCAGTTTATTTATTCATATTTGTTTCATGCTATTTCAGTTAAATACATGTTCTTATTGTTGTCACTAGATTTTGGTTATTCTAGAGGCAACTGAATTGTATAGGTGAGTAGTTAAGTAATAGAACCGTATCCATTAAGAGCCACTGATATCAATCAGAGGCTCTTTTTTTTAGGGGTTAAAATATAAATAGCTCAGTAGGGATTTCTCAACCCCAATAAATCGAAAACATAACTGTGAGACGTGGAATCTTTATAATCCTAGAAGAACTTCAGTAGGGTTTTTACCTCCGAAAAGCATGCGTTCAGGGTTTTCAAGTAGATCCTTGACTAGACATAAGAAGCTAACGGATTCCTTTCCGTCAACTATTCTATGATCGTAGCTCAGAGCTACATACATAATAGGTCTAATTTCTACTTTACCATCAATTGCTACAGGACGCTCAATAATATTATGCATGCCTAAAATTGCACTCTGAGGAGGATTGATAATAGGTGTAGAAAGCATTGAACCGAAAACTCCTCCATTCGTAATAGTGAATGTTCCGCCCTGCATCTCGTCTACTGTCAAAACTCCATCTCTAGCTCGAATTGCTAATCTCTTTATCTCCCCTTCTATTTCTGCAAGAGACATAGCTTCAGCATTTCTAACAACCGGAACCATCAGCCCTTTAGGAGAGCTTACAGCTATACAGATATCTACATAATCATGAAAGATCATCTCCTTGCCATCTATCATAGCATTCACACCGGGATACTCTGAAAGAGCTGTAGTGACAGCTTTCGTAAAGAAGCCCATAAAACCTAGACCTACTCCGAATTGATCCTTGAACGTTTCCTTATACTTTTTCCTTAGATCCATAATGGGCTTCATGTCCACTTCGTTAAAAGTGGTCAGCATTGCAGTCTCATTTTTTACGCCGACAAGACGATCAGCCACTTTTCTTCGAAGCATAGACATCCTTTCTCTTCGAGTGTCACGGCTTCCAGTCCAACCTCCTTTAGCAAAGGCAGATGAAGGATCAAATCCTGCAGCCAAAGCAGAAAGAACATCCTGCTTTAACAATCTCCCATCTCTTCCCGACCCCGTAATTGCGCCCGAAGAAATGCCTTTTTCTGCCATTAATTTTCTAGCCGCTGGACTTGGATGCCCTGAAGCATGACTCGTCGAACTCGGTGCAGGCTTAACACTCGGAACAGGTTTAACCTCCACAGGAGCTTTCTCTTCTTTCGCTGGAGAAAGTGTCTCAACAGGTTTTGAAGTAGCCTTTAAACCTTTAGGAGGCTTAGCATCTGTGTCAATAGTGCAACACACATTACCCACCACAACGACATCACCTTCCTCAACCTTGAGCGTTATAATTCCGGACATTTCTGCGGGAAGTTCCAGAGTAGCTTTATCTGAATCCACCTCTGCAATTGCTTGGTCTTTCTCAACGTAATCACCATCGCTAACTAACCAAGCTGCAATCTCTACTTCTGATATGCTTTCTCCCGGACTAGGGACTTTCATTTCAAGTATGGGCATAGTTTCTAGTTGTGATTAAAGTCTAAAATTAATCAATTGAGTACTTCATTACTTCGTCTAAGATAGCATCTTGGCGTCTATCAGAAATAACTGGTGAACCAGTAGCAGTAGTTCCGCTAGCTGGACGTGTGATAGAATTGGAGATTTTTCCTTTGTAATTCAAGGAAATAAACGGCCAAGCTCCCATGTTCCTTGGTTCTTCTTGTAGCCATACCACTTCTGTTCCCTTTCCATACCGAGCAACTATTTTATCAATTGCCTCTTGAGGAAGGGGATGAATTTGTTCTAAACGAACAAATGATAAATTAGAGGCTATTTTCTGATCATGTTCTATTCTCTCTAGAACTTCGTAGTAAATTTTTCCAGAACAAATAAACACAGTATCTACTTTCTTAGCAGCAGATGGTTTTGACATCCTAGGATCATCAATGACTTCATTGAACTTTCCGTTTGCTAGGTCTGCAATAGAAGAGACGGCCTTAGGGTAGCGTAAAAGTTTTTTCGGAGTGAAAATAATTAAAGGTTTTCTAAACGGTCTCACGACTTGGCGCCTTAAGATGTGAAACATCTGAGCGGGCGTTGTACAGTTAGCAACGATCATATTTCCTCCAGCACATAAGGTGAGGAATCTCTCCATCCTTCCAGAACTATGTTCAGCTCCCATTCCCTCATAACCGTGAGGAAGAAGTAGAGTAAGACCGTTCATGGTTTTCCATTTCTCTTCAGTTGTACTTAGGAATTGATCCCAAATAATCTGAGCGCCGTTATTGAAATCTCCAAATTGGGCTTCCCATATCGTCAGACCATTAGGTCTAGCAAAAGAGTAACCAAAATCGAATCCAGCTACCGCATATTCAGAGAGTAGAGAGTTATATATGCTAAGCTTCGCTTGATTCTTAGATAAGCTATTTAACAGAATAACTTCATCTTCGTTATCCTCAGTTTTAATGACTGCATGTCTGTGTGAAAACGTTCCTCGCTCCACGTCTTGACCACTAATTCTAACGGGGTGTCCGTCATTCAGAAGAGTCGCATATGCGAGTTGCTCCCCTAAACCCCAGTCGAGTTTATCTGCTGCAATCATCTTAGCTCTGTCATTATGGAGCTTTGCGACTTTACGGAAAAATTTCTTATCAGACGGGAGTGTACTAAGTTTATCACCTAGTGCTCTCAGTTTTTTCTCTGGGTAACTAGTATCCGGAGAAGTTGTGAGCTCAGGGGTTTTTGCTGGACGATAATCTTTCCAGGTTTCCTCTAGAAAATTCTCAATAGAATTATTCTTTTTTGTTTTTGCTGCGGTGAAACCCTCTTCCATCAACTCCTTTTGGGTTGACTTTATTTCTGTGCCTTGTTCAGCAGTGATGGTTCCTTCTGAGACTAGCTTTTTAAAATAAATATCATAAGGTGAAGGGTGATGTGCGATAGCCTTGTAAAGCTTAGGCTGAGTAAACTTAGGTTCATCACCCTCATTATGTCCGTACTTTCTATATCCTAGAAGATCTACATAAACATCCTTTTTAAATTCCTGACGGTACTTTATTGCGATCCTCATTACTTGCACCACAGCTTCTGAATCATCTGAGTTAACATGGAAAATTAAACTCTGATTCACCTTACCTACATCAGTACAATAAGTTGAAGTTCTACCGTCTAAGTAATTAGTAGTAAAGCCTACCTGATTGTTCACCACTATATGGATGGTTCCACCGGCTCTATAGCCATCTAATCCAGACATTTGGGCTATCTCATAAACAATGCCTTGACCAGCAATAGCCGCGTCGCCATGAATTAATATAGGAAGTATGGCAGATTCATCGCCATCTAACTCATCTATACGCGCTCTAGCGATTCCTAGAACAATGGGGTCAACAGCTTCTAGATGGGAAGGGTTAGGGGCAAGGGTAATTGATATCTCTTTCCCTGAATCTGCTGTTTGGGTTCTTGAATGGCCCAAATGATATTTCACATCACCCTCAAAATCATCTTCTACGCCGTAATCTTTGCCTTGGAATTCACTGAATATATCTGTATATGATTTACCCAGCACATGAGCTAAAGTGCTCAACCTACCTCTGTGAGCCATCCCGATAATGACTTCTTTCACCCCGAACTCTGTGCCGTATTCAATAAGGGCATCAAGGGCTGGAATAAGAGATTCTCCACCTTCGAGGGAGAAACGTTTTTGGCCTACAAATTTCTTATGAAGAAACTCCTCAAAGAGGGTCGCCTGACCTATCTTTTTAAGAATGTGCAGCTTATTCTTTGTGGTAAATATTTTACGATTTCCGAGCTCAATTTGATCTCGAATCCAACTCACTCGAGTGGGCTGACGCATATACATATACTCGACACTGATGCTATTGCAATACGTTTCTTCCAGATGAGCAATTATCGACTTTAAGCTAGAAGGACCTATGCCTATTTGGGTGCCGGCATCGAAAACTGTTTCTAAATCAGACTCACTGAGGTCGAAATTTTCAATAGCTAAAGTCGGGGTGTATGTTCTGCGTTCGCGTACAGGATTCGTAGAAGTAAATAGATGGCCACGGGTTCTATAACCGTGGATCAGCTCTAAAACTTTAAATTCGTTGAGTGTAACTGGAGTAGCTCCACCTTCACTGAAGTTTGAATTTGCAAGGTCGAAACCTGCAAAAAACAATCGCCAAGAACGGTCGACAGATTCAGGGTCGTTGAGATACTGGGCGTATAGTGAGTCCAGTGTTTTGGGCTCTACATTGCTTAGAAACGAAAGTGGGTCCACGCTTATTTATTAATCCTAAAGCAAAGTTACGTTGAAGGGTCTGATTGACCGCAACAAATCATCACGAGATTCTATCAGTTACTGACGATAATAAATCTTCAAATCCAATATGGTGAACCTCCTCCAAGTCCAATGCTCTTAAGGCATTCAATGCTTTGGAAGAGTATTCATTCATCAAGTTTCTCGCCGCTATATCTGCACCAGCATCAAGCATGGTTGCAATTACACTTCTGACCCTATCCTCATCTTGCATCGTTTTTGCATTTACAAAAGCCTCTGCTCCTGATTCGGCAATGGTGTGTATGTAAAGAAATGTCTTTTTATCGGAGAGAATATCACCGCCTATTTGCTTCCCTGTATTGTTAGAATCCCCGAATGTATCTAGATAATCATCTTGTATTTGGAATGCCAAACCGAGGTTTAATCCAAATTCATACCATAGGTCAACTTTATCACTGTCAACCCCAGCACATATAGCACCCAAGGAACAAGATGCAGCAAGTAATACGGAAGTTTTTTTTCGGATCATTTCGAAATACTGATCGACACTTACACCTTCAGTAGTCTCGAACTCCATGTCTAGTTGTTGTCCCTCGCAAACTTCTCTAGCCGTAGCATTAAAGAGTTTTAACGCAGCAGGTAAATGATCCGCAGCTATATCTTCAATGGATCTTGAAGAAAGAGAAAACATGACATCACCACTCAGAATGGATACGTTTTCGGAAAATTTAATATGAACTGTTTCGCTTCCCCTTCTTAAAGGAGCGTTATCCATTATGTCGTCATGCATCAATGTAAAATTGTGAAACAATTCTACTGCAATTGCCGCAGGCATGGCCTTAGATATTTGCGCGCCTTCTGCATTACAAACTGACAATGTTAAAACCGGGCGGATTTGTTTTCCTGAGAGTCCTAATAAGTAATTTACAGGTGCGTATAGACCCGAAGCGGAATAGTCGGACATGAATGATGCCAATGACTGCGAAAACTCACTTTGAAAACGGCTATGCATATTTATCTGTTCTCCTTTTCGATTTGGGCGAGGAGATACTCTCCATATCCACTTTTGCGAAGTGGTTCAGCAATCACACGTAGTTGATCCCCTGAAATGTATCCCATGCGCCAAGCTATCTCTTCGATAGCTCCAACTTTCAAGCCTTGACGCTGTTCTATTACATGAACGTACTGAGATGCCTGAAGCAAGGACTCGTGTGTGCCTGTATCGAGCCAAGCCATACCTCTGTCGAGTTTACTAACTTTGAGGTTTCCTTCAGCTAAATAATGCTTGTTGACGTCTGAAATTTCATACTCTCCCCTTGCGCTGGGCTTTAATGACTTGGCAATTTCAATTACTTTGTTATCATAGAAGTAAAGTCCCGGTATGGCGTAGTTAGATTTAGGGGACAATGGCTTCTCTTCTATGCTTAGAGCATTACCGTCAGAGTCGAAATCTACCACCCCGTATCTCTCTGGGTCCCAAACATAATACGCGTATATAAGTGCGCCTGAATTCTCCATCTGTGCCCGCATCTGGGACCCGAAATGACGGCCATGAAAAATATTATCTCCTAATATCAAAGCGACATGATCATCCCCTATAAAATCCTCACCGATCACGAAAGCTTGAGCGAGACCATTCGGAACTTCTTGAATTGCATACTCAAATGAACATCCCAGAGCAGAACCATCACCCAGTAATTTCTTAAATGACGATTCATCTTCAGGAGTCGTGATAATTAAAATCTCCTTAATCCCAGCTAACATCAGAGTTGACAGAGGATAATAAATCATGGGCTTGTCGAAGACGGGCATTAGCTGTTTGCTAACCGCCATAGTCAAAGGCCAAAGCCTCGTTCCGCTACCTCCTGCAAGTATGATTCCTTTCATTACGACTGCAATGTATCGGATTTATGTTCATTTCCATAATCTATACGCAAAGCTTCTAGATCAATATCTTCCTCCTCGTCAATAATTTGCATTAGAGGTTCTTGGAAAGCTTTAGTTGTCACAAACTGCTGAAAGCTCAATAGCAACGATGGAAGCAGTAATAAATTCGCAAACATTGCTACGAACAAAGTCACGCTTACAAGAAGGCCTAAAGAGCGAGTTCCATCGAACTCAGACATTGCGAACATAATAAATCCACAGAACAGAACTATAGATGTATACATCATGCTTATTCCTGTCTCCTCTACAGCTTGGATAACAGCACGCTTAATATCCCACTTGTATTTCGTTAGTTCTTGCCTGTATTTCGCCAGAAAGTGAATGGTATCATCCACTGAAATCCCAAAAGCAATTGAAAACACAAGTATTGTAGAAGGTTTAATCGGAATACCTAACCATCCCATTACTCCAGCTGTAAACAGAAGAGGCATGATGTTAGGAATGAGTGCGATAAACACCATCCTAGTAGAGTTGAATAACAGCGCCATAATAGTGGCGATAATAAGAATGGCAAGAGAAATACTAATGGCCAGATTATTCACTAAGTAATGAGTTCCTTTAAGGAATACTACACTAGTTCCTGTTATAGTGATATCATAATCTTCGGGTGGAAAAATGGCGTCTATTCTCGGGACAAGTGAGTCCATTAACTCATCCATCTCATAAGTTCCAATATCTGCCATCTGGGCAGAGACACGAGTAATGGTCTTAGTCGAATCGAGAAAGTTTCGAGAAACGCTAGATGCATTATCTATGCCCTGAGTTCTTTTCTCAGTATTACGCATATAGCTTTTTAACTTATTCGACTTTAGCTTATCTAACGTTCCACGGGGTAACCTATATCCAGAAACGCTTCCGTTATTCAATGCCTGAAACGCAAACTTCGTTGCATCCACTGCTGACATCGACCTACTGAACTCAGGATATTCTGCAAGAAGGTTCTGAAGTTCCTCAATCTTTTTAAGGTTACTTAGGGTGAGTGCCTTGCCGGGTTGGCCACCATCGATTAAAACTTCAAATGGCATAACCCCGTTAAAGTTGTCCTCAATCCAAGCCAAATCAGTTCTTACCCTATCGCTATCTGGAAGGTCGTCAACGATATTTCCTGTAGCCTTCATCTGCACCATACCCGCGACAGAAAGGGCTAATACGCCGAAGCTTACGAGATACACTAACTTTCTTCGGGTTTGGACAGCATGGACGAAAACCTGAACCAGATTATACACCCACTTCCTATCCAAATGTCTTGTCTGGTTAGGCTTAGGAGCTGGAAGCATACCTAAAAGTGTAGGTATAAGTGTGATGCTAACTATGAAAACTACAATGATGTTCACCGCAGCAATCGTTCCGAATTCTTTAAGAAGATCACTCCTCGTGAACATGAAAGTAGCAAAACCTAAAGCTGTAGTCACGTTAGTAAGGAGAGTCGCATTGCCCACCTTAGTAATCATACTTTTGAGAGCCATGGCTTTATTCCCATTACGCTTATACTCCGCATGATATTTATTGACTAAATAAATACAGTTAGGCACCCCTATGACTATTATCAAAGGAGGAATCAAAGACATAAGAAGGGTAATCTTGTAATCGAATAAGGCTATTGAACCACTTGAAATAACCACACCTAATGCCACTACACTGAGGCACACTAATGCCGTAGTGAAATTCCTAAAGAATAGCAATAACAAGATGAAAGTGACAAGTAGAGCTGCACCCACAAAGTATCCTAGTTCGCCTTTAACTTTATTAGTCACCTGAACCCTGATTGAAGGGAGTCCACTCAAGTAAACGGGAATATTATTATCCTTGCCCCATTTATCAGCTAACGAGGTGATATCCTCAATTACTCGGCCTCGTCGATTAGAGTTAAATAAGCCCGGATCGATGAACACCATCATCAGAGTCGCCTTCGAGGAGTCCGTATAGAGAACGCCGTTAAAAAACGGCAGGTTATGAATCTCGGTAATTATCGAGTCTACTCTTCCTTGAGAAAGTGCAGGTCCTCCACGCACTAAATCGTGAGCGATAGGAAGTGCCATGAATGACCTAGTAGGAGTATCTGCTACGACTCTAAATGCTTGAGTTAAGGAGAAGACCGAATCAATAATAACTGTAGAATCTCCATCGAATACAACCCTCACGTCTCTAATGTCCTCTGCTAGTTCGAACCAACTTTGGAAACCTTCTGCGGTAAAGAGGTGTTCATCTTCAACACCTATAACCATCATGTTCCCTTCGGCACCGAAATGTTCCACAAATCTCTCGAAATCTACCCTCGTGGAGTCGTCTTCTGGCAGTAATCCACCGAACTCATACACAAGTTGTAGCTTGGGGATATAAGAACCCATATACGCTGTAACGCCCCCCAATGTTATAAGCACAAGGAATCTATAACGCAATAAAAGGGAAGCTATATTAGACCACATGAAGTTTTCCTAGAAAGCCGCAAAGTAACAACAGGTACGGGCAGACTTGGCTACCTTTGTCTCCTATTCTTCAATCACACACTAGAAAATGTCAACCTACGACGTTATTGTTATCGGAAGTGGCCCAGGAGGTTACGTTGCTGCGATTCGTGCCGCGCAGTTAGGAAATAAAACAGCTCTAATAGAAAAGTACTCAACTTTAGGTGGCACTTGCCTTAATGTAGGGTGCATTCCTTCAAAGGCTCTACTCGATAGTTCTGAGCATTATCATCAAGCTAAGGAGCAGTTCGCATCGCATGGTATAGGTGTGGGTTCTTTATCTCTGGACTTCCCTCAGATGATTTCTAGAAAAGGTGATGTTGTAGCCCAAACCACAGCAGGTATTGACTTCCTAATGAAGAAGAACTCGATAGATGTTCATCACGGCATGGGATCTTTCGTGGATGCACATACAATTGAGGTGAAGCCAGAGAAAGGAAAATCAACTCATTTGAGTGCGAAAAATGTAATCATCGCTACAGGATCTAAACCTAGCTCTCTTCCTTTTATTACAATTGACAAGAAGCGTATTATCACATCAACTGAGGCTTTGTCATTAGCAAAACTACCTAAATCTATGATAGTCATAGGAGGTGGTGTAATCGGATTAGAGTTGGGTTCTGTTTATGCAAGGTTAGGGACAGAGGTAACTGTCGTTGAGTACATGGACTCTCTAATAGCTTCAATGGACAGGACTCTCGGCAAGGAGCTTCTACGCTCATTGAAGAAGATAGGGATGAAATTTCATCTTAAGACCGGAGTAAAAGAGGTAAAAGCAGCAGGAAGAAGTGTAACGGTAAAAGCCGACAATAAAAAAGGTGAGGAACTGACGTTTAAAGCAGAGTACTGCCTCGTGAGTGTAGGTCGCAAACCTTTTACCGACGGGTTGAATCTTGAAGCAGCAG
>Ga0114994_10000042_pt1 | contig 61145 bp, 42 predicted proteins | sample ArcticOcean_MG_C_9_FD_87043 | JGI IMG/M metagenome (GOLD analysis project Ga0114994, IMG submission 87043) | Marine microbial communities from western Arctic Ocean - ArcticOcean_MG_CB2_152 | ecosystem: Environmental > Aquatic > Marine > Oceanic | place: Arctic Ocean: Canada Basin | collected...
GGCGACGTCGGCCGGGTCCGTGGGCGTCGCCTTGCCGAACGCGTCGATCTGCTCGAGCGCGACGGCGCGGTCGATGCAGTTCCGGCAGTCGAGGTCCTCGAAGGCGTCGAAGACGGACCCCCGCGCACCGTCGCCCAGGGCCACACGCGGGTCGTTGGCCCACTTGCGCAGCGTCGACAGGGGCACACCCGCCCTAACGAGCGCGCCGCCGAAGGAGTCCTCGACGGGGTCGGCCTCGAGCCAGTTCATGCGCTCCGCCAGGCCCTCGAAGGGCGAGGCCGAGGCGTGCACGGCGTTCTCCGTCGTGTCCGGTTTGAATTCTAGGCCCAGTTCTTCCCACTGCTCCAAAGCGAGCCTTCGAAGCGACCCCACGGGCGCTTTCAATGGATCCGTGTGCCCCAGCACCTCGCCCCGGAACTGCGCCCACGGAAGCAGCGCGGGGTCGAACTCCACATCTGTGTGATTCCACGGTGAGTCGCGCGCCTCCCCCCCACGCCGTCAAGCAGACACACAGTGAAGTGCGGGGACGCCGCGCGTCACCGAAATAAACGAGCTTCGCGTCCTTTGTCGTGTACACGGAACGCATGGCCATGAAGAACGGGTTAAACACCTGGTAGCCCTTGATCTTGCCGCAGTAGAAGCCGCCCCCAAACTTGATCATATCATTAGAAGCGCACACGGCGCGCCACTCCGCCCGTAACTCGTCCGGCGTGCACTGCAGCTCCTCGCACGCTTGCAACGCGTTCACGGCCGTGCCCGCCTTGAGCGCGTCTTGAAAGCTCACGCCAAAAAACGCTTCAAATTTATCTTCCGGCACGGGCAGTTCCGACGGCTTCAAAAGCGTCGCCTTCGACGCGATGGCGTAGTAGTGCTGGTCGATCAACCGTTTTTTGTCGATGGTCGGCCCGTCGATGGTACCTTTCTTGAGCACCTTGATGCCTCTGGATGCGAGCGTCGCCTCAACCAATTTCTCTATGGCTGGCGTTGCGGCCTTGGGCTTGATGAAGAGGAAGGCGCGGTTCTTCGGCCGCGTCGGCCGCGTCGTGCAGGCCTTGAGGGCGCCCCCTAGCTCGGCCGGGAGGCCCGTGACGTCCAGCGCGTCGACCTCGACCGTCTCCCCCGTGGCGTGGTATTTATCCATCACGTCGGTCTCGTCGTCCGAGTCCGCGATGTTGTCGAAGCGCGAGTAGTCGGCGGAGTAGCTGCTCATCTTGTTTATGCTGGCTTGTGGCTCGGTTGCGCGCGCGGCGTCGATTGAGCGCGCTACTTATCTCAGTTGTTGAGAGCAATTCAAACCTACTCTCTGACGGCGCACCAATGCTGACACGCTTCGTGCGCGCTGGCAGTGTTCTGGTGCGGGTAACTGAAGGCCTAGACGTCACGTTTTGCACGCGTGTGCAATTGATGAGCCGCGCGGATGGCCGCGCGGACATTTTTGCTTGCGCACGGGTTTTATTGCACGGGTTTCAAAGGCAACCAAAAATAACACACTCTTTTCACAAGGCTACACCACAGCCTGGAGCCACCAAACGATGCGGTCGCGATCCCTGCGATATGCGACCACACTTTCACGAGCGCTGCGACGGCGTCCGCAGAGCTGGCCCACAGATCACCTAAGATCCCTGAGCACCTCGGTGGTGCCAAGCCGCAGCAAACCCGTAGCGCTGCGCACAACGGTAGACGTCACCGTAAGGCGCAGCGTACTCTCGGACTCCGGCGGCACCGCCCTCAGCGTGACGGGCCCCGCGGCGCGAGCGTGCGAGGTCTTAGATAATGAATCCGACGGCGAGCCGCTCGTATTAGTGGTGGCGTCGAACCAAACAGCTCTACGGCAAGCGCTGTCATCGAAGGCGCTCACTCACGCCAACACGATCGGCGCAATCGACGCGCTGGCGTTCGCCAGCGACGACCAACTCCACGTAGTCGCGGCGAAACTGCCACCGCACGTGGAGGCCTACACCTTCGACGCGAAGCGTGGGGCCTTGCCGGACCTCGGGCGGCGCCGGCTCGAGACCGCTTTGTCGGAGACGCGCGCGCCGCACTTTCTCTTGTTCGGCGGCGACGCGTCTGCCGGTGACGACGAATGGGACGACGAGCATGAGGAAGACGCGGCGCTGGAGCGATTCTCGCGACGCGTCGACGGCCTGTTCCCGCACGGCACCTGCGCGGGGGCCGCGGCACGCGTCGGCAGTTCTCTCGGGGCGCGGCTCGTGCACGCGCGGCGGCGGCCCGGCAATAGCGGCGGCCGCGCAAAGCGGGCAAAACGGCTAAAAGTTTTCGCGGCACACAAAGAAGATCGGCCCCTTGTCGGAGTCGCGCTGCTCCCCCGGGAGGAGTACGCCGACGCGGGCGTAGCCGCCGAAAAGCTAGGCGCGCTCTGCTTTGGCGGATCGCTGCGGTTCCACTGGGCCGCCGGCGACGGCACGGCCGGCCCGCGGGCGCAACGCTTAAGAAGCGCCGCCATAGAATTGTACGAGTCGTGGGACCGGCTCGACGCCTCCCAGCTGCAGTCGCTGCGAAGTAGCGTGCACCCGGGCGCGCAACCGGTCTTCGGTGATGATGCGCTGCGGTCCTGGGACGACTTGTTTGGGGGCGCGATCCGCCGGCGGGCGCCGATGAGCGCAGCGAGGGCACCCGCGCGGCTCGGCCTCCGCGCGCAGGACGTCTGGGTCGACGAATCTTTGAGTCTCGCGGTCGGCTCGTTGTCCGCGCCGCGGCTGCTCGGACCTGGCGGCGCTTTGAGCTCGACAGCCATATTCGTCGAGGGCGCGACGGGCGCGTTCGAGGTGGCCCACCACCACGCGTCCCTGGCCGACGCCGACGAGGCGATATGACCGCGTGTCTTTTTTTAAGTAGACTCAGTGATTCGGAAACACGAACTTATAACTTTTTTGAACATCGCCTAGGAGCCCGCGGGAGCGGTCTGGGCGTCGACATCGCCAATGGGGGGGCTACGCGGAAAGCCCGGCGTCACCCGCTCCAGCCCGCGCGAAAGCGCCACCCAGAGGAACTGAAGCGCCCCCCCCGTCACGATGCGCATGCCCAGGTAGGACAGCTTCGCAAGCGCGAACAAGCCCTTGCGCCCGCTCCGGACCTGCCGCGATATATGCGACCGCACCAAATGCGCCATCATGCGCCGCTGCCACCGCTTCTGGCGGTGCCGCAGCTTCCGCGAGGCCGGCGACGAGGCCCGTTTCAAATCTTTGGCCGACGCCGCGTTCAGCGACACGACGGACGACTCCACGGCCACGACCGGCTTCCGTTTCGACGGCAGCAGGGCCTTCTCCATGGCGCCCGCCAGGGACATGGCCGCCCGCCGCCGCACGTCCCGGCCGTCCCGCGACACCAAGCGTGCCGCTAGGTCCGCGGCGTCGACGTCCCGCATGGCTTTCCGCAACGCCGCACCGCTGGACGACCCGATGACCGCCGTCAGGGCCTCCTCCACGTTCGCCTCGGCCTTGGGCTTGTCCTCGTCGACCTCCTCGACCTTTTCCTCATCGCCCAACATGCTCATCAGCGCGTCCCACTTGATCCTATTATCCTCGGTGAGCATGGAGCCTCGCAGTGTTTCCACGCCTTCCTTGGACGACGGTGCGAGCGACCTTCTTAAAGCAAAAGGCAGCGCCATCTCGTAGATGTTAAAGTCCGGGTCGACCTGGGCCGCGATGCCCTCCAGCGTTAAAAAAGTCCGGATTAACAGTAAACAGTAGGGCGGCGTGAACATCTTCCACCGCTTGGACAGTTTGCCGTTCAACACCTCCGCTAATGCCCCAAACTGCGACGTGCCCCCCTCCGTGGAAGCCATGGCATCCCTAAGTTCGTTCGCGAACTTATCTAAGCCGTCCTGGGAATCGTACAGGCCGTAGGGCTCCTTGGGTGATTCTCTGAATTGGAGAGGTGTGGTCAAGAAGCCCACGTCCGCGAAAGCCAGAGCCAAGGACTCGTAGTCCTCCGCCAAACACGCCCGGATCCCCTGCGCGAAGGACTCCATGATGTCCGGCGCCACACCACTCATCAACCCGAAATCTAAGAACACGACCTTGCCGTCCTCCCGCAGCATGAGGTTGCCCTCGTGGGGATCGGCGTGCACGTAGCCCGTAAGCACGAGCGACGCCGTGCACGCCTCCACGGCGAGCTGCGTCATGAGCGCGCCGTCCTTGACGCTGAGAGCGTCCAAATGCGCGCCCTGGATCCACTCCGTGGTCAACACCCTGTTTGTGCTGAGCTCCGGTAAGAACGTCGGCACGTCCACGAACCCCAGGAAATCGAGCGATTCCCGGAAGCGATCGGCGTTCACGGCCTCCAAGTCATAGTCCAGTTCGTCAAACAACCCCTCCGCCACGGTGTCGACCACGTCGCCGATGTCGCCGTTATCAAAGGCCCCTTCGCCCTTCAGTTTCCGTTGGAACGACCACCATTTCTCTATCAGTTTCCACACGACGGCGAAGCACGTGTAGTCGATGCAGACCGTCCTCAGGGCGTCCGGTCGCTGGACCTTCACCGCCACCTCGGTGCCTTCAAAAGTGACCGCTTTATAAACCTGGCCCAGCGACGCGGCCGCGGCGGGCTCCTCGGAGATGCTCTTGAAGATGCACTCTTTGTCAGATAAGTTGGCGATGTTCACGGCCACGTTGCTCGTGGAGTTCAAGTCGAACTCTAGCGCGATGGACTGTAGTGCGGCATCATTAGAAAAGGGGCGATTTTTGGTCTGTAATGATTTTAAAGCTTCGCAGGCTTCTTCTCCCACCAAGTCCGGTCGTTGAGAGAGCGTCTGGCCCACCTTGACGCTCACGGGGCCGAGTCCCGCGATCGCGGCGTTTAACGCGGCGCCCCGCGTCCGCTCTTCCAGCGGTAAGGTTTCCTGGCCGTCCCACGTCTTTCGCGTCGTCTGGAAGACGTTGAGGACGTGCCCGAGGCGTCCGGCGACGACCCAGGGCCTTTGAGCTAAAAAACCGAGGATCCCGTCCCTATCGAAGCGGCCGCGGAGCACCTCGTACTCCTTGAGCGCGGCCGCGTCGAACTCGCCGAGGCGCGCCGAGGAGGCCGGTGCCGCCGGCATCTTCGGGGGCGCCATGGTCGTCGCGGAGAGGGCCTCAGAGCTCCGGGCTGCGAGGGCTGCGAGCAGCCAGCACGGCGCGGCTCGGCACCCGGTCATCTTGCGTGGCTTCGTACAGGGCTTCCAATAGAGTGTGTTCGTCACGCAGAGATTCAACGAGCCAGCACGGCAAGTGTTCAGTGCAATCGAGCAGCATCCTGATGCACCAGCAAAAACAGCCCCGCACGAGCAAGTCACCCGAGACCCCATTCTTGGGAGCCTCGACATCTGTAGCGATAGCAGGAGGCTTGTAATGCAATTCCAAGAAAAGGCTCTGGACAAAATCGCGCAAGAGAGAAAGGAGAGAGAGCTAAAACCAAGCTCAGGGAGCCTGAGGCAGCATCGATACGCAGCCGAGGCTTCATCGCACCAATCGACAGCGTACCCAACGCGTCGCGACACGTAGAGCGCCCCAAACGCAGCCTGGTAGCCGCCAGCAGTGTGATGGACAAACTGCAGCAGCCTGGCATCCTTGTAGCCCAAGCGCTAAGAGACGCGAAGGCACTCTTTGACGAGGGCATACTGAGCGAGTCCGAATTCAAGGATGAGAAGGCGGAACTGCTGCGCCTCCGATCTTCAGACTTGCCCGAAATCCGCGCGCGCGGCGCCGTACTGCGCTGCGCAGTGCTGGACGTAAGCCAGACGTATCCTGTCGAGTCTGTGCGGACGTTTCTGCTGTGCCGCGCGCGGGCGAGCCGCGGGAGCGCGTTCGGGCGCCTGCCCGACGCAGTCTGCCAAAGCATCGCCGCGACCAGCGGCGTGTTCCTGCCCGCCGCTACGTTTGGCGGGAGCAAGCCCGGCATGACGTTCAAGCTGGGCGGGCGCGGCCTGGGTTACTACCCCAATTTCGATTTCGCCGCGCTCAGCACGCCAGCCAGAGAGCCCAGACGGAGGCGAAGAAGGTTCATGCCCGATCCGCAGTACATAATCGAGCGTGACGCCCGGATCGCGCGAAATCAGGCCTTCCTAGAGATCCTCGGCATACGTGCACCTTAGAAATACACTTCCTAATTAATTACCCTTCCTCCGCCGCTCCGACTGCTCCGGCGGCCGCTCCCGCGGCACGAGCCGCCACCGGTTGGCGTTGCTATCGTCGAGCTCCACGCGCGTCACGGAGCCGTCGACGTCCCACTTCACCGAGTAGAAGCCCGGCGCGACGCGCTCGACGACCTCGCAGTCCCACCAGCCGTCCTCCTCCGTCCAGAAAAACGACACGCGGTCGCCGGCCTGGGGCAGGGGCGCCCGCGGCGCCGTACTACCGAAGACGCCGTCCAGGGCCACCTTCGCGGCGAGCTCGGACTCCATCTTGGCGAAGAACGCATGCATGCGCGTGTAGCGCTCGAAGGCGTCCGTCGTCGCGAGGCACGCGGCCTCGTCATTTCGTTCTAAGGTCGTCAGCGCCAACAACAAAAACCCGGCCCGCTCCCGCCGCTCCTCGGCCGGCCACTCCAAGAAGTTCTCCAACGCCAATTCTTCGAACGCCCCGATGCGGAACTTGAAGGATTCGAGCACTTCTTGCGCCTGGTCGGCGAAGACGCCCTTGCCCTCTAGCCGCGACGAGAGCTCGGCGACGCGCCGCGCCTTCGCGAAGCACTCGTTCTCCAGAGCCTGGACCTCCACGTCGAACTTCGTCGACGTCGCATCTAAAAGCGGCTGGACCCGCGCGGTCGCGAACGGGATCGTCGAGACCGTGTCCAGGATAACACCGCGGCCCGCGCACCGCACCGTCACGCGGTACGGGGGCTGCTCCATGTCGCCGAACTGGGGGTCCTCCGGGTCCCCCTCGGCCACCTGCAGAATCAAGCAGACCACGCCGACGGCGCCCGGGAGCCCGGCCTCCTTCTTGACGACGTGGAAGAACTGCGGCACTGGATCGAGTAACGCCGCATCTATTAAACGCCGGTGCACGGCGCTCGTGAACTGGTACGTCACGCGCGCGTCGTCGAACGGGATCGGGAACAAGGCGTCGTTGCCCTCGAAGACGGGGAAGACGGGCCACGCGTCGCTCGCGATCGGCGCGGCGCGCAGTTTGGGCGGCGCGCAGCGCTGCGACGGTGTGAAGGCCGAGGCCGCAGCCAAGGCGAGCGCCCAGGCCGTGCGGCCGCGCATGGCTGCGTCTCGCTACGGCACAGCGTTGCAGCGACTGCCTCAGTCAATACGTCTAGGTCCGGAGCACGCCTCCAGGCCGCAGCAGCGCAAAATGCTTGAGCTGCATGGTGAAAATACCCGTGCCGAACCGAGATTTGATTTTTGGACCTTGTTTTGCCCGGTACGCCAGACGTAGTCTACGTGGCGGTGCAGTAAGGGCGCAAAAGAGGTGCGGCGATACCACAGCACAGCCGCAGGCTAAAAGTTTCTGGTCAGAAAGACCGATTGACGCCGACACACGCGGCAACGACAAAGTACCGCAAATTATGGCCCAGTTCAGCCTCGACCCCGAGGCCATCGCCGGCAAGTACGAGGCCCTCCGAGAAGATGTGGCGGGCGACCGCGAGGTCATGCACAAGCGCCTCGCGGGCCTCGAGGAGCTCAATAGTGAGGCGCACCACAAGTACGCCGAGCTCCAGCGCAAGGCGCACCAGCTGCAGCAGCAGCTGGTCTTCGCCAAGGCCGGCGTCCCCTCGGGCAAGACGCCCCTGAAGCCCAATCCGCGGTCAAGTCGCCGGCCCCTCGGGGACGCCCGCCAGACGCCCAAAGCCGAGACGCCGGCGCCCGAAGCGCCGACGCCCGCGACGGAAGCGCCGCCGAGCCCCACCGACATGCAACCGACGTACGGCGACGCGGTCCAGCAGGCGCAGGAGCTCGCCGAGACCGAGACGGCGCTCCAGGAGGTGCGGCAGGAGCACGAGGCGTCGGCCCTCAGTCACCAGCTCGAGGTCGACAACTTGTTAGATGCCTTGGAGAAGAAGGATCGGGAGCTCTGGGAGCAGGACGTGCGCATCGAAACCCTATTAGCGTTCGTGCCGGACAAGGACGTCGCCATGGTCTTCGACGGCGCCGACAAGCCCCCGACGGTGCACGACCTGGGCGACACCGACCTGGACGCCGTGGCCGCCGGCGCCGTCTCGCCGCGGCACGTGGACCGGCCGGTCATCGTCGCCCGCTTCCCGCGGAAAAGTGCAGCGTCGTCCATGGACATCCGCGGGACAGACGGCGCCATCGAAGGCCCGCCGGACGCGGTGGCCAACGCGCCGCACCGCGCGCGCGCCAAGGGCGTCGAGAAGGAGTGGCGCGCCGCGGCCGCGGCGCGGCGGGCGGAGGCCGCGGCGCAGGCAAAGACCATAGAGAAGGCCGAGGCCGCGGCCGCCGCGCCGGCGCCGGCGCCGCGAGACGCGCGCGTGATCGAAGGCAGGCGCGTGGTCGAAGGCAAGCGCGTGGTCGAAGGCACGCGCGTGGTCGAAGCCGAGCGCGTGCTCGAACCGAAGGCGGAGGCCGCGCCCGCGGCTCAAAAAGAGGCCGCGCCCGCGCCCCGGAAGAAGCCGTCCATGTGGAACAGCACGGTCAAGAGGATCGCCGAGAACCGGCGGAAGGCGATCGAAGAGGCGCACGCGGAGGCCCTGCGGAAGCGCGACGCGCAGCTCGCGGAACTCACAAAGGAAGCATCGAAGCTGGCGGCGGAGAACGCGGCCAAGGACGAGCGTTTATATGCCGCGGCGCGCGATGTTGTGGATGCGAAGCGCGAGAGCGTCGACGCGCGGGCGCGGCTGGGGCGGGCGGAGATCGATTTGGCGGTGGCCCATCGCCAGACAAAAGACGAGTCCGTGGGCTTGCGGCAGCGCTACGAGCGCGAGGCCCAGAAGGCTCGGTTGGCTTTAAATGCGGAGATTAGGGGGGCCACGGTGGAGATACGGCAGGACCGCGACGCGGCTCTGAAGCGTCTTGAGTATGTAGACGGCCTGCTCAAGGCCGAGGGCGGCGCCGACGCCGACAAGCTGCGCGCGACCCGGAGGCAGAACAAGGGATTATTGAAGAGAGTCGCCGACACGAATTTACTAAGGAAGCGCGAGCTCGCGGGCTACGCCAAGGCGACCGAGGACCTGCGCAATGAGGTGTCGCGCCTGAAGCTCGCCCTAAAAAAGGCCAAGGCGCCCGCGAAGGAGAACGTCGGGCCCGCCGCGGTGCTCAAGGCCCGGAAGAAGCGCGCCGCGCTCGAGGCCACGCGGAAGTACACGTTCTCGGTGGGTGGCCGGAGCCGCGAGTACTCCTTCAATACGCGGGCCGAGCCGTCGCAGTGGCACCCGCGCGGCTAGAGCTAGCGAGTGTGTATATTATACAGACGACGGCGGTTCGAGGACAAGCCGGATCTGAGATCCGGGTTGGGTACACAACACAGTGCGGCGCCTAGCGCTTTTTGGGTTCGGGCAGCCAGAGCTCCCCCGGTCGGCGGGCCTTCTTGACCGCGGCGACGTCTAATTGCTTCCGGGGGGACCACAGGCTCAGCCCGACGCCTCCTCCGAGCGTCGCGACGATCACGCCCAGAGAATACGAGGTCGGGATGTGCACGTGGTAGTACTCCCCCAGCATCTTCAGACCCACGAAGCCCAGGATTAAGGCGACGGCTGGCCGCAAATAGGGCAAACCGGCGATCGCGGCCGAGAGGACCTGGTACAAGGACCGTAGCGCCGCGATGGCGAATATGTTTGACGAGTAGACGATGAAGGGGTCCTTCGTGATGGCCAGCACCGCCGGGATCGAGTCCACCGCGAACACAAAGTCACTGAGCTCGATGCACACGACGCAGAGAAGTAAAGGGGTCGCCGCACTCGAACCATCTCTAAGTTTTGTAAAGAACTTGTCGCCGTCGTAGTACTCCACGCTCTTCGTGAAGCGCTTGGAGAGTCGCACGAGCGAGTTGTCGCCCATCTCCTCCTGGTGCTCGCTTTCTGTTAATAGTTTAAAAGCCGAGAGCAACAAGATGCCCGCGAAGCCCAAGGTAACCACTCTAAACCGCTGCACGAGCTCCACGCCCACCAAGATCATCACCCCTCTCATGAGCAATGCGCCGATGATGCCCCACCTTAAAGCTTTCTCCTGCATGCTCGCCGGCACTTGAAAGTACTCGAACAGCAGGATGAAGACGAACAGGTTGTCCACACTCAGCGATTGTTCGACTAAGTACCCGGCGAAGAACTCCATGGCCACCTCCTTGCCCCGGGTCACGCCGACGCCGACGCCGAACGCGCACGCGGACAGCACGACGCCGATCGTCGTGATCACGGCTTGTCTCAACTCGGCCTCGCTCGCCTTGGCCACGACGCTGTCGCCGCCGCGCGCACTGAGTGCTGGCGTTGTGGTGCTAGCGCGGCGCTCGGGCGGCGGTTTCGCAGCCGCGCGGCCCGACGTCGTTTTTGGCAGCGCGAGCGGCGTGGTCCGCGGCGCCAGGCGGGCTGCAACTTGTGCTACTGCGATGAGCGCGCAGGCGCAGCGCATGTTCCTGTGCATTGTTGCTCTTGCTGCTGCTGCTGAAGTTCAAATGTTCTTGCGTATTTCAGCTATTGCGCACGCAGCTGCGCGTCCACTGCTGTCTACGAGAACGTATTTGGCTGGCTGTGCTTAAGTGCTCAGTGTATCGGTTATCCACACGGTAAGAGCACACCCCAAAATGATCTAAGGCAGAGTTTGTGGCATGCGTCGCACGGGCCGGCCTATCGCAGGGACCCCTACGTGGGCACGACGAGACGAGTGACGAGGACGAGGCCCAGTACATCTGCAAAACGGGTTTCAGTACGGGTTTTACACCGCCAAAAAACCAGCTTTGAGCACTGCAACAGGCGCAAGCAAGCAGTTCTCGTACAAGTGCTGCCGCGTAGTTCCTCATCGCCTGCACTACCGCAGCAAGGCGTGGTGTGGTCGGCAAACGCTAAAATACAGTGGTGCGAGCTGTGCGAGCGTCTCATACATGCGTTGTGTCGTACTGATGCTCCTCGCCGCCCGCGCCGCGGCGTTCCTGCGCGCCGGCCCGCCGCGCCGCGTCGCGCGCGCCGCGTCCGCGGCCGCCGACGACCAGCTCGAGAGGGTCAATGTGACGATCGCACCGCAGCTGCGCGAGGCCCTCCGCCTGCCCGGGAAGCAGCGCCGGCCGCGCTGCTTCGTGGCGGACCGACGGGACGCGACGCTGCGCGAGGCCATCGAGGCGAAGGTCCCGTCCCTGCGCCTGCAGGACTACACGCTGCGAATGGACGAGGACGACACGGTGGTCGTCGAGCCGGTCGGGCTTCCGCTCCAGACGCCGGACGAGGCGCCGTTGCCGGTCGCCGATAACAACTACGCCATGGTGAGCTGGTACCACTTCTTCGCGAAGAGCCACGACTCGGAAGCTCTGGTCAAAACGCTGCAGGCGACCTGGGCGTCCTTCGGCGTGCTGGGCCGGGCCTACGTCGCGGCGGAGGGCGTCAACGCCCAGCTCTGCGTGCCCGACTCCCAAATAGAGTTCTACGAGGCGCACCACGCGTCCCTCTTCCTGAAGTTGGGGGAAGCGCCGCCGGCGCTGAACTTCGACGGCACCGCGTCCCGGGGAGCGCGGATGCCCTTCCGCGCCTTGAAGGTGCGCCCGCGCGACTACGTGGTCGCGGACGACGGCGGTTCTACTATATTGGACCTGCAGGACCCCGGCCGCGACCTGGAGCCCGCCCAGTGGCACGCGGAGCTGGGCGGCGACTTTGCGAGCAATGGCACGTCCACAAAAACCGTGTTGGACGTGCGCAACCACTACGAGTCCGCGGTGGGCGGCTTCGCGGGCGCCACGCCCCTGAACACGGAGACCTTCAAGGGCACCTACGACGCGCTGGACGCGGCCCTGGATAAAAAGCCCAGGACGGAGCCCGTGTACATGTTCTGCACGGGCGGCATCCGGTGCGTCAAGGCCGGGGCCTACGTGAAGCAGCGGCTCGGCTTTAGCGACGTGCGGCGGCTCAAGGGGGGCGTGGTCAACTACACGCGGCACCTCGACAGCACGGCCCTCGAGGCGGCGTCGCGCTTCCGCGGCGTGAACTACGTCTTCAACGACCGCGTGGGCGAGCGCATCACAACACCGCCCGACGTCCCGGCGGGCGTGCTCGACGCGCGCGCGGCCGAGGCGCTCGTGGCCGTGTCTACACCAGTGGAAGACGATGCCAAGATCGTGCACCCCGCGGACGCGTACGCCGTGGCGTTGAGTGGCCCCGAGCACCCGCTCATCGAGCGGTGCCGGCTGGACGCGCAGGCGCGGTATCCGCAGGCCGCGCACATGTGCTCGGGGCACACCCAGGGCAAATTGCTCGCGACGCTCTGTAAGTTGCGCGGTGCGAAGCGGGTGCTGGAGGTGGGCACGTTCTGCGGGTACGGGACGCTGTGGCTCGCGTCAGCGACGGTTGAGGAAGTGGTTACCGTGGATAGAGATGAGAAAGCGGGGGCCGTCGCGGCGGAGCACTTTTCCAATGTGCCTGAAGCATGGGCTCGGGTGACCCAGGTGATCGCGGACCGAAGTGACTACTTGAACGACTGTAAAGAGGGCCCCTTCGATCTCGTGTACGTGGACTGCGACAAGCGGGGCTATGCCCCGGTCTTCGACGCTTTGTTGGACACGCCGGGCCTCCTCTCCCCAAACGCGGCCCTCGTCTTCGACAACACGCTCTGGAAGGGCCGCGTCGCCGAGGGCACCATGGGCATGTCGCCGGCGGAGGAGGATCTTGTAGTTGCGACGGCCGAGGCCAGCGGCGAGGACGCCAAAAAAGCGTTGAAGGCCGCGCGCCGCGACCGGGCCGTGGCGCAGTCGCTCCACGAGTTCAACGTCAAGCTCCGCAAGGACGCGCGCGTGGACCCCCTCGTGCTGCCGCTGCGGGACGGGCTTACGATAGTGACCCTAATTTAATTGTGTTATCTAGTCTGGCCGTATTCGTCGCTCGGGCAGCAAGCCGAACTCGGCCGGCGCCGGTGCCAACAGCGGGCCCGGCGGCGTCGGCGCGGACGCCACCCGCAGAGGCGCCGGCGCCGGCGCCGGGGCCGGGGCGGGCCCGGGCGCCGACACGGGGATCGGCGGTTCGAAGAAGTTGCCCGCGTCGTCGTACAACCGAACAATGGTGCGCCCGACGTTCGCCCCGCGGAAGATGCCCACGAAGGCCTCGCCGAGGGTGTGGAACCCGTCCACCGTCGTGTCGAAGTTTTTCAACCGACCCCGCTTGTAGAGGCGGATGATCGTTTTCGTGCAGTCCTCGAAGTCGCCGGAGAAGTGGCCGACGAGGAACTGGCCGTAGTCGTGCAGGCAGCGATCGTAGATGAGCTTCGCCTCCAACGCCTCGTCGCCGCCCGCCGGGCCGCAACAGGCGTCGTAGCACGATATGCGACCGGAGGTGAGGATCACGCCGCCGCCGACCAGGTGCCGAATCGCCGCGGTGCGCACTTTTCCAGCGGTGTTGTCGAAGAGGAAGTGGAGGCCCGCCGGGGCGAGGCGCGCCAAAGCCTCCGCTCCAGCTTCCGTCTTGTAGTTGAACGCTAGAACACCGAGCTTCCGCAGCAACGCGACCTTCCGGTCGCTCCCGCAGCTCCCGACTACGGTCACGCCCTCCATGCGCATCAATTGGCACGCGCACAACCCGACGCATGACGCCACCGCTGTCACGAGGGCCACCTGCCCCGCCTCGGGCTTCACGATCTTCTCCAACGGGAGCCGCGCCGCCCGCCCCCCGGACCCGGCCAGACCCAGGTAGAGCTCCGGCGGCACCGTGGGGTCGAGCTCCTCCACGAGCGTGCGATCCGTGATCTCGACCCAGGTGTAGGTGCGCCAGCTCGCCGTGACTTTGACGCGCATGCCCTTGGTGAGGTCCGCCACGTTCGACGCCAAAACTTCGCCGACCACCTTGCCGCGGGGCACCCGATCCACCTCCCACTCGGGCTCCCGGCCCGCGATGCCGAGCACGCGCATGTACGGCTCCAGCCCGATGTACAGCACCTTCAACAGAACACAATTCGCGGCGAAGCGGCACTTCGGCCCGGCGACGCACGCGTCGCGGAAGCCAAAGCAGTCCGGGGCGAGGATCTCGCTGTTCCTCACGTGGCGTTGCACGTAGCATTCCCTCGTGGTCGTCGGGAAGAAGGAGGTCATAGTCCTTTCGTCTCAGCTTCTTTTTGGGCTTGCTCGATGGCGCAGGAGTCGCACTGGAGGGCAGCCTGCAGGGGCTGCTCACTGCTTAGCCACCGGAGAAACGGCGCTAGACGCGAAGCTGAGGACGCATACGAAGCTTCTTGGAATGCTCTGCGCCCAGGACAGGGAGTTCGTACGTAACGCTCGACACCAGGCAAAATGCAGGAGAGGCTCGAACCCGCACGAAACCCGCGCGGAATCAGTTTGACTTTAATTGCTCGAACAGAGGCCTGCGAAGACTCTTTGGCTGCGAATCTGTAGCTTTGGACCGCAGCCTCGAGGCGCTTTGAGAGCTGAGGCTTTGAGTGATGCTGCATCGCCGCGTGTTGTACGGTCAGCGTGCACAAGCTAGTTGCGTCGACGCACGGTTCTTTTCATTCTCACCACGACGCGCAAAGCTTGCGCCTGGCAGCGCACTTCTCTGCCCTAGCAGCACACCAGCGACACAGACAGCAACCACACACATGATGGCCGCACGCGCGCTCTGCGCGTTGGCGCTCGCCGCCACCACGGCCAGGGCCGCCGACGGCATGATCAAGAACGCCGAGGCCTACTGGGTCATCGACCCCACGGACCAGACCTGTTTGACGGAGCTCGGGACGTTCGGGGCCTGCGACGACGACGCTTTATACATGTACCTGAGCCGGCCGGTCGGCTTCTTCGATCGCTTGCTGCGGGGCACTAAATCAAGAAGGTCCTTAGCGATGGTGCTGGAGCCCGTGCCTAGAAGGGCTTGTTTGTCCACCAAAAAGAGCCACGGCCGCACGGTCCTGGGCGGCGGCGACTGCTCGTCCGTCTCCCGGGCCCAGCAGTGGGAGATGCTCCAGTCCAACGCCAAAAGAGCGCCGTCCCGGACGCAGAACGAGGACATGGTCGCCGCCGTCGCCCTGACCACCAACAAGCAGCGCGACTGCGTGGTCCGCGACTCCAGCATCTGGTCGCGTGCTGCAAGGATGCAGCGCGCTTTAAGCGGGGGCGGCAACTCGCGGGAGCAGGCGCCCAAAGGAGCTTTATCGAACACCGTAAGTGTGCTCAAGTGCTCCCAGCGGGGCCACACGCCGTTAGAATTGACGGCCTCGAACGTCGCGACGAGCGGCTTCCTCTTCCAGGCCGCCGACGGCGCCGCGTGCTACGACGGCATTCGGTTCCGGGCCTGCTCCGACGAGGACCGGAGCCTGCGCTGGGGCATCGGCGTCAAGTTCGAAAGGGGCCGCCCCAAGACGGCCCTCTACAAGTTCTACAACGCCTCGGACTCGTGCCTCGTGGAGAAGGGCGACGCCTTAGTGTTGGGAAGTTGCGCCCAGAAGAACGCCCTGGGCTGGGGCGTGACGCGCGGCCGGCTGTGCCGGAACGGGAACTGCGTCACTTCTGGTAAGTGCCTGGCGCGCTCGGCCTTCGACGCCGCGGCCAAGCTCATGCCCTGCAAGCAGAACGTCTACGAGCACCTCACGTTGACCCTAGATTCGGACGGCTCGGACGCGTACGCGGTCGGCGTCCGTTCATACTTCAGAGAGAGCGAAATGAGGATTTTTACTTGGTCCGTGTTCTTGAATCGAGGCTTAAGACCCCTCACACTCCCATGTAATGAATGTCCAAGCTGCCGATCGCCCCTACTCTCGCGCGCTCTGAGATATCTTGTTCGGCGCTCTTCTCTCATGTTATTTCCTTCGCAGGCTCGCGCAGGCGCTCAAGGAGGCCGCCGCGCGCGAGAGCGAGCAGGCGGCGAAAGCGGCGGGCGCCGGCCGCTCGTCGGTCCAGATGTGAGCCCGCGTCTCTGCGGGGTTCCGTAGATAAGCTATCAAAGTAGTTACCCTGCCGCGGCGATAGCGCATCGTCGAAGACGCCATCGCCGCGACCCACTAGACGCGTAGATCCGCCAAATCCGGCCCCCGCCGCTCGCTCGGGTACCCGTCCGCATCGCTCCCCCACAGCCCACGCTTCTGGCCGCGGCGCCACCATGTCTGCTCACCCTCGTCGCGCGGCGGCCAGGAGGCGTGGACGCCGTGTTCGGCGGTATGAGAATGTGCGCGCGCGGCGGGCGCGGCGGCCGGCGGCGCCGGCGTCGGGCCCGTATTAAACGACGCCTGCCACGTGCGTAGCGGTGGCGAAGGCGGCGCTGTGGTGCCAGTATTAAAGCGCGTGGCGTCACGCGCGCAGAGCCGGTCGACGGCGCGCGTCCGTTCCGGTCGAGGGAGAGCGCGTGCGCGGCGGCGGCGCTCCATGCGGTAGGCGGCGCATTCTCGCAGCGCGTCCTCTGCCTGTTGCAGGGCGTAGTGGTCCACGGGCCTGGCGGGCTCGGGCAGCCTCCGTGTACTCGTGTCTAGCTGCACATGGACGCGGCCGGCGCGCACAACGACTTGCGGCGGCATTCGTAGGGCTGCCCGAAGGCTTATTAGCGTGCAGTTATGCTTGCGGCAGCATGCGTAGGGCTGCCCGACGGCCTTATTTGCGTGCAGTTATGCTTTTTGTGGCCTTGGCAGGTCCGGGGAGCATGGTGGCTCTGCGAAGCGCTGTGCGTGCGGGTCTGGCGCTGGTCAATTTGACCGGCAGCGCTGCCCTTAGCGCTCGCGTCGGAGCTCCGGAACGCGTCTCCTTGGCGCTTTGACACAAACGAAAACGAGGCTGCGGGAGCACCGGAAGGCGTCTCTTTGGCGCTGATCAACCAACCCTAAAAAGGGCTGCGGTACGCCGCCGCGGTGAAGCCATACGGCCAGCCGCGCCGCGCCCCCCCACCGCGTGGCCAGCCGACATGTCGGGCGCCGACGCCCCCCCGCCGCAGCCGCGCCGCTTCTTCCAGCACCCCGTCGACGGGACAGCGCCGGACTGGGTGACGCCCTTCGCCGCACATGCGCCGCCCCCCTCCTCGACGCGGCGGGGCAGCGGCCGCCGGGTCTGCGACTTTTTGCCCAACGCGACGCCCCAAGCGACGAACTCGGCCTTCTCGCCGCGGCGGGCCCTGGACTTCCTGCCGCCCACGCCCTATGACCCGCCCCCCAGTCCGTTGGAGGCGGAGAACGCGGACCTGCGGAAGCGCCTCGCCGAGGCCAAGTCCAAGGAACAGACCTCGACGCGCGGCCGGGCCGTGCTGCGGAAGCGGGCCCAGGACGCCGAGGCGAAGCTGAAGGCAGGGGACGGTTTACAACGGGAGGTGCTCGAGCTACGACGGCGCGTGTCGCTCACGGAGGAGGAGGGGCTCCGAGAAGTGGATGCGTTGCGGCGGACGTTGTCGGAGCGGGGCGAGACGACGCTCGACGAGGTCGCGGTGCTCAACACGAAACTCGCGCAGGCTGAAAGAAGGGCGACATATCGGGAAGAGTTCGACGACGACGATCCGTTGAGACCGGGCTTCCACGAAAAGGCTTCTGAAAGGATCAAAGAAGTGTACCTGAGCGCGATGAACGAGCACTTTGAGCGGGTGGCGTCGGGCGTCGTGGCGCTGCGGAAATCCAGCGAACGGGACGCCGCCGAGGAAAGTGTCGAGGGCTACGCGGCCTTGGTGCGGAAGGCTCTCAGGGAGCGATCCGCGGCGGACGCGAACCTGAAGGACAACTTAGTGGAGCCCGTTTCATTAGGGTCGCCGCGCTTCGAGGACTACTCTTCTCCTACATCCGCGGCGCGTGTCTCAAAACCCACGCTCACGAACGTCTCCACGGACCCGCGGGAGGTCGAGGTGGAGATCACTGTTACTACTCCGGAAGCCACGGTGGAGTACTGCGTGTCCCACGTGCACACGGCCTCGAGCCCGCGGTCCATAACCATCCCGGCGGAGAACAAGTGGACGCGTTCGGAAGAGCCCGGCCCCGTGCGCCTGGCTAAATTGAAGGCGGGCGGGCGGCACGTCGTCATCTGTCGAGCCACGGCTCCGGGGCGCCCGCCGTCGAAGGTGGCCAGCGAGGCCTTTGATCTATTGCCGCCGCACCTCGTGCAGCACGCGCACCACGTGCACGAGTTGCGGGTGCTGAAGGGTCCACGTCCATGCGCCCTGTGCGGTGTCCAGGACGACGGCCGCCCGGGCTATGGCTGCCCCGAGTGCCCTGGCTATGCTTTATGTGCCCAGTGCGCCCTCCCGCCCGGCTTCTCGCCGGACGCAAATCAAGAACCCAAGGACTGCGTGGCCGTGGACGTCGGGGCGAAGCGGGTCTGGTTGTCGCGGCGCATCGAGTTCAAAGGGAATTATACGCGAATTTTAGACGCTTCGTTTGGCGTCTTGGACCAATTGGCATTAACACTAAAACAGCACGCGTCGATCCGTTTAAGATTGGAGGGCCACGTCAATTCCAGGTGCGGCTTGAATTGCGACGGGTCGACTGCGTGCACGAACAACCGCTGCGCCGCGCTGTTCCGTGGGCGGGGCGGCAGCGTGGGCTTCTCCCTGGGCCGGGCGGACGCGGTCGCGGAGGCTTTACACGAGCGGGGCATCGAGGCCTACCGCCTGGAGTGCCGCGGGCTGGGGGGCAGCCGCGTCGTCGAGGACACGGAGGGCGAGGGAAAGCACCGCAACCGGCGCGTCGAGGTGCACACCGTGGCGTGGTCCTAGGTTTTAAACCTCTGTGGTTTGTCTTTAATAGTCGCCTTGCTCGACAGGGCTGCTCGACAGGGCCTGGCGGCTTGCACTCTTCAGCCACGCTCCAAGGCACACTGTCCCCCCTGGGTCGTTGCGGTTCTAGAGTTAGTGGGTTGAAAATTAACATTAGCGAGGAGGAGGGGCCCGAGGGGGGCGGGGGAGTTCGGGCGGGAGAGTTCTTCGGGAGGGGCTTGATGCGCTTCCGCGCAGCACTTGCCGTGTTTTACGAGCGAGAGGCAAGCTCGTTGATCCGTGATCAGCGGCCGCCGCCCTCCGGGTTGATGACGCAACGACTGCTCCCGCCAGGGTTGATCAGCAGCGGCCTATCTGCGGCGGCGGCCGGCGCGTCGAAGCCAAGATCGTCGTCGAGGGCTGGGAGCGTCATCTCGGGATCGATGACCGGTTCTGGACCTAGCACGTGCCTCGGCGACCGGTCCGCTCGGTGCTGAAGCGCTCCTGAGGAGCACACTCCCCCGTAATCTTGGTTCTCGGACCCGCGGCCCAGTCGCAATTCCAACGCTACCGATTTACAAGATGACCGGTCGACCTCCGCCCTAGGGGCTGGAGACCTCTAGGTAATTCCACTGGCAGCCCGGCCTGGGCCCGGGCCGTAGTGAAAGAATAGTAGAAAACAACAGTGTGGTTAGGGGCAATCAGCCCCTGATGTACGGCGGCGGCCCACCGGGCCCGGGCATGCCCGGCGGGCCGTTCTCCACGGGGATCGGGATGGGCACGAGCGACGGCTGCGGCGGCGGCAGGAGGAACGCGGGAATCCCGACGCCCCCACTGCAGCACATCTTGAACATGATGAAGTCGCAGCAGTTCATGCCGCTGTCGCAGTCCCACATGGCCTCGCACTGGCCCGGCCGCAGCTTCTTCTTCTTCTCCTTGGGCCGCGCGGCCGCCTTGTTCTTGGCGCGCTTTTCTTCGTTCGTTTTTCGCGTTTCGTCGGAGACGGCCATGAGCAGCAGGGCGTCCTGGCCGACGTTCGCGTCCTCGAACGCGAAGGACGGAACGGGTGCTTTCTGACCGCCGAGTCCCGCTAACACGTATTCCCGGAACGCCAACCAGCCCACCGAATAAGGCGGCGACAGCGGCCGGCCGCCGACCTCCACGTTGTCGATCGCGTGCATACATACTTTACCTTCATCATTTAAGTGGAAGGTCGACTTGGCGTCTACATAAGCTGCGGTCTTGGAGCCGCGCGCGTACCACTTCGAGTACCAGGTAATCACGATTTTTTTGCCGGCCCAGTCGTACCTCAATTTAAAGGTGATGTCCACGTCGTCGATGAGCACGGAGCGGAACATTCTAATAACTCCAAAAAACTGCTTGTAGTTCTCGAGGCCCCGCGTCTGCACTCCAGACGGATCGGCGAACTGCAGGTTGTCCGCGTAAATGTCCCAACTCAGTTCCCGGTCCGCGAACGCGGGCACGTCGCTCCGCAGGGCGTCAATAGCTCTGCCAAGATTGAGCTCGAACTCGCTCGGGGTCTTACGATTTGATTCATAGGGGGATGGCAGCTCCAGTTTCTCGCTGTCGCCGAGGCCGTAGGTCGACTCGGTCTCGTCCTCGACGGTCGCCTGCAGGACGGGCCGCTCAAGCGTGCTGTGGCGCACTGTAGTACTGCGCGCCGCGCGCGCCGGGGGGGTCGCCACGTAGGCCGCGGCGGTTCCACATGCTGCGAGTAGTGTCACTATCCTCATGGTGGCCCTGAACGACGTGGTCTTTGGTAAAAAGCTTCAAGGACTTGCTCAGGTATGTTGCGAGGACTTTGCTGCTAACGACCTGGCGTTTGGAAGGAAGAGGAGCGCTGACAAGATCGCTATCAAACTTGATGCCAGCCACGTCCTACGCCGACCCGCACTTTTTTTATCACTCCAGAAGACAACAGAGGCAACAGTGGTGATCACCCGAGCACTCTTCCTTCTCCCTCAGTTCCTAGCGTGCACCACGCGGCACGCCTCCGGTTTGTTTGACAGGTTTGGGGTGGCCTGTCCGGATCTCGTATTGAGACGCCGGGGGCAGCGCCGAGTGCCCGTTCGCAAGCCGCGCCGGGCGGGATTCCATTCGGGCCGGACCCGAGGCCAGCGCAACGTCATCGCAAGGGCTGCAGACCAATGGAGCCCCCCCGTATTTTAAGGCGCCGCCACACCTTCGGGGACCGGCCGCAGCGCGACGCGCTGCACCCCATCCGGCGCCGGCAGACCGCGCTCGCGCCGGCGGCCCAGGACTGGCGCGAGGCGGCCTACTCCCTGGGCATTTTGAAAACGGGCTACTTGGAAACGTCAGCGGAGACGTGGGACCGCCTCAGTGCCCGGAGCGGGTCGGCGCGGAAGACGCGCTTCGTGGTCCTCACGCACGCCCAGCTCAGCTGGTTCAAGCGGGCGCCCGGCGATGCGGAGTACGGCGACGAGCGGGGCGCGATCCCGCTCGACGAGGTGACCGCGGTGGCGCAGGCGGGCGAGCGCATCGAAGTCTTCGACGGTCGTGGGCTACGGCGCTGGTTTCTGTGCATCGACGGCAAGACCAAGGCCTGGCGCGACGCCATCGACGTCGCGCGCCAGGCCCGGGGGCGCAAAAAACCCGAGAGTACACCGGCGCCGCGGGCGCTGATCCTCCGGACGCGGCCGGAGAAGCGGGTCTTGGTGGAGCGGCGCGCGGCCTACGGCGTCGCGGCGGTGGTCAAGCCGCCGTCGGCCGGTGCGACGCGGCGTCGACGCGGGGCCTTGAGGTGTTGCGGGCCGCGGGCGACGTGCAGATCGACGCGGCGGATCTCGTGAAAGCGGCGGCCGTCGGTCGGAGCGTCCTGGTGGCCGCCGACGGCGCGCGCGTGGTCATCCGGGCCGTGGCGGCGCCGCCGCCGGCGCGGGTGAAGCGAGACTGGCGTCGCTGGCCTCCATCGTGTACGCTTTGAAATACAGAGCGGTCGCCGCCCTCCCGCTCTGCGTTATTGCGTGGACGGAGGTTCGAAAAGTTCTAATGACGAGGCGCGACGAAGACGTCGCCTTTTCATTTACAATACGACCCCCTCCAAAGGAGGCGAGCGAGTCCGACCGCAGCCGGTCGCCGGAGCGCGTGCCCGGCAAGCACGAAAGCATCCCCGCCAAAGTCGACGTGACCGACACGGGCGCATTGAGGGCAGCAGAAGCGGCCACGGGCGTCGGCCGCAAGTTCATCGTGGGCTGCTCCGGGGACATGAAAAGCGCCAAGAAAATGTGGCGCGCGACGCAGCGGTGGCGCGCCCACTACGGCACAGTCAACGTGCTGAGCGAGGGCCACCCCCATTTCGAGGTCATCAAGAAGGCCTACCCCCACTACTGGGTCGGGCGCGGGCGGGCCGGGCAGCTCGTCTATTTGGAACGGGTCGGCCACGTCGACGTCAACGCCCTAGCGCGCGCGGGCGTGACTCTGGATGCTCTCGTGTGGCACTACGTCGCGGTGCACGAGTTCACCTGGGCCTACCTAGCGCCGGAGCGGGACGGGCCCCGCAGCTCCCAGTGCGTGGTCATGGACGTGGACGGTATTCAACTGGCGCAGTGCCGGGGCGTCCGCCTCCAGTTCGTCAAGGCCTGCGCGAAGATCGCGCGGGAGCACTACCCCGAGCGCGTGTCGCGGGTCATCATCTGCAACGCGCCGCAGTGGTTCCAGATCGTTTGGAATGTTATCAAGCCCCTCGTCGACCCGAAGACGGCCCAGCGGGTGAGCATCGTGCGGGCCGGGGCCGAGACGCTGGCTGCTTTACGGGAGGTCTGCGACGACTCGCAGATCCCCGAGTCCTACGGCGGCGCGAACAAGGACCCCGAGCTGTCCGAGCCCGAGCGGCGGCTTGCTGCAGCGATGACTTGAATTTCAATCTTTCTTCCCGGCGCGCGACAGCGGCGCCCTCTTTCTATACCTTTAAGTACGTCTATATTCGTGAGTCTGAAATATTTATATCATTGCGCCCCCCTCACCGTCCTCGATTTGCAATGCATTTACTTATCTAGTCTACTTATTTAGTACTCCGTATACACTGAGTACTAACTCGGAGCCGCGCGGCCGTTAAAAACTTACCCTTCAGCATACTTCCCACGGTAAAACTCCAGGACTTTCTGGGTATGCAAAGTGTCAGGGTGCGCCGTGCCGAAAACGCGTCGCATGACTCCAAGCGTGTCTTCGAGCATCTGAAGCGCCTCGCGCTTTTCCTCGGCCGAGGAGTCTCCTGCTAGGGTCGCGCAAAATAAATCCTCACTCAAAGACAGTGTAAGAGTGTGTTCAGCCCCGAGAACACGGCGCGCCACGGGGGTCGTTTTGCGCATCATCGACTTGACTTCTTCGAAGCGCTCTAGTTTGTGCAGCAATGTCGCGAGGTTGCAGGCTTCTCTGAGAGTGCCTTTATGTTCTACGCCATGTAGCTTTATGGTTCCAGAGTATACATCTTGCTGGAGGCGCACTGCATCCTTATCTTGTCCAAGCATTGTATATGTGCTCGCAAGATTGCTCTGCGTGACGAGCAGATTTATTTCTGATGCGCCAAGACGCCGCTCCATAGACAACTCGGCCTCTCCCACGAACAACGCGTCCGCGTGGTGGTTTCCAGCAGATAAACCGTTCCCGAGCTGCGTGATCGCACTTCTCCGAACAAAATCCCCCTCCGACCGGCCCAAATACGCCCTCCAGCACGCCCACCCAAGCGCGCACGCCACGACGCCGTGGTACTGTTGCTCGCACAGGCCGCACGTGACCCACCGCTGAAACCTCGCATCAAACTCCTCGCCCCACAAATTGTTCTCCCTGGCCCCAGCGACTAAAAGCTTTGCCTGCTCCGCCAAGCACGACACGTGCACGACGCCCAGTTCTGGAGAATAAACGCCGACACGATCTCCACAGGCGCATCCTCGCACGAGGCCTTCTCCCGTGCGTGGATGCACGGCCTCGAGGCAGATGTAGCATTTCTGGCCCTGGGTGTCGTCCGCGCACGCCTCGACCGCGACCGCGACTGCTTCCTTACATTTTTTTTCCGCATGATACTGTTCCGCGTTGCCGCCGCGGTGAATCTTCTTACAGATCTGCATGTGGCCGCGGCGTCAGTGATCATGTTGGCATGTGGCATCGCAATATCTCGTTTTGCACCGCACACACCGCGGGGCGTCGTGAGACAGTGGCGCGGCGCAGGCGGCGCAGGTCGAGAGCAAAAACATATCGTGCGGTGGCGAGATAGCGGGACTGCGAACGGCCAAAGCTGGGTAAATGTCACGGCAAAACCCGCGATCAAAACCTACACGACCGACTACTAGTACGCGCACGCTAGACGCCACCGAGCGAGGCCACTACTACAAAACGAACGACTTACTACATCTTCTGGAACTGGTCGATGAACTTGCCGATCTCGTCGAACAGGTTCCCGACGCCCCCGTCCTCCTGCGGCCCGCCCTCGTACACCTCGTCGAAGAGCTCCTCGAGGATCTCGTCGTTCGGCGGGCTGTTGTAGTTCTTCACGAAGGCGTAGCCGCCCTCGACGCTCTCCTCCGTGCCGGTTTGGCGCCACACCGTGTAGGGTCTTGGATAGGTCCGGGCCAGCGCGCCCCACTCCAGCGTCCGCAGGTAGTAGCACGGCTCCAGCTTGTCCACCAGACGCTCCTTGAAGAGGCGCCCGGCCATGCCAAAACCCGTGGTCCCCATGTCCACGAGGTACGGGTTCAGCAGCGCGATCGGTCGCATGGTGTCCGCACATATGTTCACGAGCTCTTCGCACGCGTCCCGTTCGGGCGCTCTAGGACACAAAGCGAAGACCGCCTTGTCTCCTTTTTCAAGTTTGTCCCGGGGGAAGGCCGCCACCCGCACGTTGGGCGGGACCTCGGCCTCGTCCGGGTTGTCCATCTTCCAGTCGTTCCGCGCGCCCGCCGCGGCCCCGGCGTCCGGGAAGAACAGGACCAGCGTCTCGTCCTCCTCCAAGGACAACGCCCACTCGATGGCCACGTCGCGCGCGAACTCCGTGCTCAATTTAAGTTTGGTGTAGGTCTCGTCGCCCATGCTCGTGTCGAAGTCCAAGCGAATCTTGAGCGCGCCGTCGCCGATGCAGGCCAGGAGACCGCTCGAGGCGTCCTGGACAGCGCCGTCGAAGTCGTCGCTCAACGGCGTGGCGCGCGCTTCGCCGCCCTCCTCGACCTCGTAGTCTACTACTGCTCGTCGAACTGTTCTGGCGTGCCGTGTTCTGTGCCGCGTCGGCGGCGTGACGAGCGCATGGCTCAATGGCAGCAGGGCTGCGAGCAGTCTCGCCATCGCGGATTGCTGCGTCGGAATTAGCGATCCAAGCGCTGCAGCAGCTCTCCTGTCTCTTGAGGCGTCTCTCAAGTACTGCTGCCCTGCGTGCATGCCCGAGGAGCGAGGAGCACCTGAAAGTAGAACCCGCACGATATCGATTTGGGACGGGTTTCCAAACGTCACCAGCGCTCCGATTGCTTGCTACTCACGTACGGGGTGCACCAGGCAGCCGACACCACGCGTACGTGTCTACAGCTCCCGCTGTACACGTACGACCGACTTGACGACTGCGACCGCTGCTCTCGTTACGCAGCCGTAGAGCAGCGCCTCAGAGCGCCCAACGCGAGCCGTCGCGAACAGCGTGTCGCGAACAGCGTGTCGCGAACAGCGTGTCGCGAACAACGTGTCGCGAACAGTGTGAACAGCGTGACGACAACAAAATGATCGAAGCCATCGCGCTCCTCTACTACGCCACTGCCGCATACGGCGCGACGGCGGCGCTGTCGTACTGGCTCGTCACGACGATCGTCGCGTGGCTGCTCATGGGCCTCTTCACGCGCGGTCGCAACGAGGACCTCGAGGAGCTCCTACGGGCGGGCGCAGAGGAGCCACCCGTCCAGTGCTGCGCGCCGTTGCAGGACCCCGCGGCGCTCGCCGCGGCGCAGCGGCCGTCGATCCGCCGGTCGCGGAGCGGTCACCGGCTGGAGATGTGCGCCGAGTTACCGAGGAGCGTCAACCCGTGGGTCAACGCGACGTGGCGCGTGACCGCTGCAGAGCGCCTGAAGATGGCGCTGCTGGCGCCATGGTTGTTGCCTTGCCGCTTCACCTTTTTATTGGTTGCGGCCTGCGGCGCCTCGTTCTTCGCGACGGTCGCCACGATCGGCTGGGGGGCGCGGCTGAAAAGCGGCGAGCGCGTGCCGCTCACGACGCCGCCCGACGACGCCCGCATGCCGCGGTGGCGCCGGATCCTGGGCCTCCCCGTGCTACTCTTCGTGCGCCTGGCGTTACTGGCCCTGGGCTTCTGGCGCGTCGAAGTCAGGGGCCGGGACCAGTTGGACCCCAAGGCGCGCGTGCTCGTCTGCAACCATCTGTCGATGGTCGAACCGCTCGTTTTGCTGATCGAGACGTGCTGTACACCTGTTACGGCCTCGGCGTTCGCGCAACTACCAGCTCTCGGCGCGGTGGGGCGCCTGCACCAGCTGATCTGGCTCGAGCGCGGCGACCCCGCGTCGCGAAGTAAGGTCGTGGAAGCCATCCACCACCGAACGCGGCCCCAGGCCACGGAGTGGCCTCCTGTCCTAGTGTTTCCGGAGGGCACGACGATCAACGGGCGGGCCCTGATCTCGTTCAAGCCCGGGGCCTTCTCGCCGCGGGCGGTCGTGCAGCCGGCGGTCGCGCAGTTCCCCTTCGCCGTGCGGTGCGGCTGCGGCCTCGACCCGTCCTGGTGCACGGCCGGGCCGCAGTTCGGGGAGCTGTCGTTGCGGATGATGCTGCAGCCCTGGAACCGGGTCCGCGTCGACTTCCTGGAGACGATTGAGCCCATTGTCAACGAGGCCACGCCGGCCTTTTCGAGCCGCGTCCGGAACGCCATGGCTGGGGCACTAGGTGTTCCGGTGACGGACCACTCCTGGGCCGACATGTGGCTCAACATGACCGCGCGCCAGCTGGGCCTGCCCCCGCAAAAAACGCTGGTGCAGCTTAAGGCCCTGCAGCGGGCCCTGCCCGAGACGCCCGTCGAGCGCCTGCGGGCCGCCGACGCGCTGAAGCGCTTCGCGGACGCCGACCGGCAGAAGCACGGCAAGCTGAGCGTGGAGCAGTTCCGCGCCGCGCTGCGGGGAGATAGTGCCGCAAAGCGAGAGGACCTGCGGCTGGACGACACGACGCTGGACGCGTTGTTCGCCAAGCTCGGCGGCGGGTCGGAGGACATCGACTTCTTCTCGTTCCTCGTGGGCTTCGCCGTGCTTGACGCGCTGCACCACTGCGGCCAGGGGGCGTTGGATTTGGTCTTCAGTCTATTGGACGCGGACGGCGTGGGACTGGTGCCTAGATCCCGCGTCGACGTCGCGCTGCAGTTGCGACCGGACGACGCTTCCATCCGCGACGACGCGTTCATCTCGGTGGATGGTATTGAGCCGGCCGCGGAGGACCCACTCCTGGACCTGGACGCGTTCCGGGCCCACGTCCGCGCGAACCGCGAGCGACTGTCGCGCGCGTGGGGGTCGTCGGCGGAAATTGTATAATCGAGCCCACGTCCGCGCGAACCGCGAGCGGCCCTCGCGCGCATGGGGGTCGTCGGCGGATATTGTATAATATATTTTTGTTTATGACCTACGCTACCCGACACGCTTGTCGCGCGCGCTCGAGCCGCCGCCCGCGCCGACGCCGCGGTACTTCGCCGTGTTGCGCTTGCTGTTCTTCATCCGGAACTCCTTCCACTTCCGCCGATACGTTCCCGCCTCGCGCGATTTGGAGGTCGCCGCCCACGCGATGAACAGGGCGCCGGCGGCCGCGGCGAGAGCCGCGGCAATGAGGAGAAGCTGCTGCGTCTCCATTCGTGCTGGTGCACTACGATGTCTGTTTTATGATGTGTACGCGCGCGCGTCCTTTGCAAGGAGTCTCTGTTGTTTGTACTTCACGGAGATACACGCAGCACGCGATATGCAGCTGGTGTCTTCGGGTGTCTGCGCTGTTCCGAGGAGAGCAGTACCGTATTCGAACGGTGAACGGAGGTTGCCTTGTGATGCTGGCTGTAACGCTGGCACATCCATGTACAAGCAGCATCTCTGAGGGTGCGGGTTTCATACAAAAACGTGGCAATTCGGGTTTTGGGAGTTGGGCGCCCCGGGAAGCGTGGGGGGGCTATACGGTTTCGTACACGGGCTTTTAGTACATGTATATCAAATAACAAAGGAATTATGCTCAGATGCCGTCGACGCTCCCGCGCCGCCCGAGCTCGTTGTACGTCGTCGGGTTCAGCTCGACGCTCAACGCGGGGGTGAACGCGGGTCGTCGCCGCCACGGCACAAGGTAGACGATCAGCGCGACCACCACCATCAACAGGACAACGACTAGCGCGATCATAGCGTCGAGCTCGCGCTTTATTGCGTCGATCGTCGACATCCGTGCGAGGATCTCCTCTAAAGGATCTCCTGCGACTCATCCTCCTCGTCCCACGCGTCTCGCGACTTGCAGGACTCGTCCTCGCCCCAGGCGCAACAGAACGTCGGGTCGACGCAGCAGCAGATCGCCCACTGCTCGTCGCGCTCCCAGGCGGCGAAGCCACAACTTCCCGCCTGGTAGCCCGCCGCGTAATCGTTCTCGAAGGGGTAGGCCTGTCGCCGCGCGTCCCAGTTTTTGGGTGCTAACCCGTTTTCGCGACAATATCTAAAATAGCCGGCCTGGTCCTCGTTTTCGTCTTGATCGCCTTCCTCCGATTCCTTGCAGTCGTCGTAGTCGTGCGCGTTCGTGTCGAGGCGCGGCCGGTCCCTCCGGTAAGCCGCGTCTGCAAACGATCCTTTCCGGCACAAACACTTGGCCCAATTTGGTATAGTACAGGACGCGTCGACCCAGCCGTCCCAGAGACCCGGCGCGAGCAGCCCGCAGTCCTCATCGGTGCACCATTCATTCGGCTCGCCGGGCTGCCAGTGCCGCCACGTACTTTCTGCGCCGTCGACCCACTCCCAGATTCCCGACTCATCCTCCTCGCCGCTCTCGAACAAGCCGATCCACACCGCGCGCTCAGTCGTGACCAAGTTCCGTACGTAGGCGTCCTCCTGCGCGTTTTTGATCGTCGCGAGCGAGCCGCCCTGCGACTCGCAGTGCTGCTGGCACTGCGAGAACGTCGCCGGGAAATCACTGATGAGGAAGCATGCGTCTCCAGTGCTGCCGCTCCAGGGGCTCGGGCACTGCGCGGCGGCAAGCACGCTGAGTAGCGGGAAGAGGAGAACTCGCTGCATGCTTCGGGCAGCCCAACGCGCACGCCTCGCACTCTTGAGCACACGCTGAGCCTTGTGTCGGGGAATAAAACCCGTGGGCACTACAACGGGTGAATCGGCGAAGCGCGGTGTCCCCCCCCCCGGGCTCCGCCCATTAGCCCTAGCACCGTACAAAAATACGCGCTCGCAACGGGTTCAAGATACACACGAGTACAAAAGGTTCTTACTACGTGAAGTGCAAGCCCTGCGCGTTGAAGGCCACCAGCAGCGACAGAAAATCGTCCTGGTCCAGCTTGGCCGGCCGCCGGTCCTTGAAGCGCTCCGCCCCCAAAACCTCTTCCACGCGCCGCTTGACGTCCGGCGCCTCATTGGTAACCCCCCGCAGCGCCGCGTACGTCTTCCAGGACGTCTCCAAATCGGCCAGCACCTTCTTCGTCGTGAAGGCCGCCCGTAATGTTTTATTCTTGCGATTAAAACAGAGTTTCACCAAACCGTCCCACTCGATAAAGTTCACGGGCGGCGGCGGGTTCTTCAGTTCTATTCGAACCACCCGCGAGTCGACCTTGGGCGGCGGCCGGAAGTTGTTCCGGCCCACTTTTATCAGTTGCGTCACTTTCGCGAGGAGCTGCGTATTCACTGAAAGGCGGCAGTACAGCGCGTCGCCCGGTCTCGCACTGAGTCGTTGCGCAAATTCTTCCTGGAACATGACCACGGCGCATCTAAAATAGGGCCGGTGCGCGAGCAACTTGAACAGAAACGGCGAGGAGATGTTGTAGGGCAAATTTGCGACGCACACGTCGAAGAAGGGCAACGGGGTTTTCAGGATGTCGCCCTGGATGAGTTCCAATCTATGCTTCCGCGGGTCGCCCTCCACGCGCTTCTTCACTTCCCGGACCATGCGCGGGTCGAACTCGATCGCCGTCAGTGATTTGGCCCTTGCGAGTAGCTTCACGGTCAGATTGCCCGTGCCGGGGCCCACCTCCAATACGGCGTCCGTCGGCCGTAATTTAACCCTTTCTACGATGCTGTCCACGACGGCCGGGTTCTTCAAGAAGTTCTGGCCGAGGTTCTTGTCCGCGCTCAGCAAGCCGCTGTCGTGGCGCTTGCCGCCGCCGTCGCCGCCGCCCTGGTCCTTGCCCTTGCGCTTCGGCATCGTTGTATTGTTCTAGTGCGATCGCTTCGGCGGCGTATCGCAGCGTATGCGGTAGCTGACGCTCTGCTTGTTTTTTAGCAGTGGGACCGCGCTGGCTCCTGCTTTTTGGTGCTGGCCCGGTTGAGTCCTATAAGCAGCGGTGCGATTGGGCGAGCGCTTGCTCGTAACGGAGATATATGTGACGCTCACGTCGCAGAGCAAATGCTGTCGCCTGTTTAGCAAAAAAGGGCTTTGTTTTGCTAAATCCACAACGCTGAAAGTCCTAAAAGCCTTAACGAGCAATGCCGTTGCAACGACTCCTAGAACGCACGCAAGAGCGTTCCCGAGCAAGATCCGGTCGCGCGGGGCACCGCGAGCCAAGTTAACCCCATTCGGTGAGGGAGCCATCAGACGCGAGCTAAATCCGCGCGTAGACGGTCGAAAGGAAGACGACCGACAGGAAGAGGCAGCCACGGGACCATGGCCGGGCCGCCCGTCTACGACGACGGCGCCCAGACGCCCAACGAGGGGGACACCCTGCTGCCCCGACGCAGCGGGCGGCGCCTGCGCCCCGCCGTGGGCGCCGCCGTCGCCTGCGTTGCTGCTTTAGGCACCATCGCCGCCGTGACGACCGCGCGGACGAACTTGGTGGCCGCCGCGGGCGGCCAGGGCTGGCCCGTAGCAGATGCAATGGGCCCCAGGTACAAATCGACAACATCGACGCCGACCATCATCATCAGTTTGCTGGACGACCAGGGCTACGCCGACGTGCCCTGGCACGCGCAGGACGCCGCGACGCAGGACGCCATGCCCTTCGCGGACGCGCTGCGGCGGGACGGTATCGATCTCCCGAATTACCACACGTGGCGCGACTGCACGCCTTCGCGAGCAATGCTCTTGACCGGGAGGCACCATGCTCAATTAGGTATGCACCTGCCTCTCATTGCCGGGGCTACGGCCGCGCTACCGACCGATGAAGCGACGCTCGGCGAACTCCTCGAGAAAGCGCGACCGGACGCGTATCATAGGGCCATGGTCGGCAAGTGGGATTTAGGAGCGGCCTCCCCGGCCTACATCCCCACGGCCCGCGGCTTCGACGGCTTCACCGGCTTCTTCAACGCTATGATCGACTACTTTGACTGGAACATAGAAACGACCTTCGTGGCGGGTACCGTGTTGGATGCCCAACGGAACGACGGGCCGGCCCAGAACGCGGCGGGGCAGTACACCACGCGGTATCTAAGGGACGCGGCCCTGGGCGAAATCGCGGCCGCGAAGACGGCCGGCAAAGCCCTGTTTTTGTACGCGGCCTGGAACGCGATCCACTACGACGTGGAGATCCCCGACGCGCACGCGTTGGGGAACCCCGTGGCGCTGAAGGCGGCCGGTCTAGGGCTCACGCCGGAACGGTGCTCGGCTCTAGGCGCCCTGCGCATCGTGGACGCCGCGAACGAGTGGATCTATTCTAGATTAGACCGGGACAACACGGTCTGGATCCAGACCTCGGACAACGGCGGCGAGCCCCATAAAGGTGCCTCGAACTATCCGCTACGAGGGGGCAAAGGGACGGGCTGGCAGGGCGGCTTCAACGTCCCGGCGTTCGTCTGGCTCGGAGCGAACCTGCGCGGGTCCCTCCGAAGTTATGATGGCCTGGTGCACGTGACGGACTGGGTGCCCAGTCTCATCGGCGGCATGCTCGGGGCGCCCGAGGTTTTACCGGACAACCTGTACGGCCAGGACCTCTGGGAGGCGTTTCGCGGAAATTCTCAGAAGAAAAGAGAGGACATTCTGCTGATGGCCTCGTACGGCACGGGCGACGACGCGGGCAAGGCCATGGTCAGCATACGCACGGAGCGGCACAAGGTGACCATCGGCCAGGCCCCGTGCGCGGTCGGCACGCCGAGCGGCGCCTACGCGGGCTGCGACTGCTCCGTGGACCGCTCCACGGTCTGGGTGACGGATTTGGTGGCGGACCCGTCGGAGCGCGTCAATTTGAACTGCGGATTGCTCGATGCGGAGGTGCGCGCCGACCTGCAAAATCGATTGGCAAAAAATTGGGACATGCACGTCGAGCCGGCACAGCGGCCCTGCTACGATGAGGCGTCGGCCGCCGCGGCCATCCAGGACGAGTGCACCTACGGCGGCACGGCGTACTACTGCCCCTTCCTAGACGTCGGCGTGGCGGACGCGCCGCGGTACTCGGCGGACGTGCCCCAATCGACGAATTTCAACTGGCTCGCGCGGGCGCCGGACGTGTGTTTGGTGGATGCGGACGCCGCGCCCTTCGACTCCACCTGCGAGAACGCCTTCGTGCTCGGCGAGCTCACGCTAACGGCGGACCACATGGAGGACTGCTCGGCGCTGCAGGGCGCCTCCGAGGGCGCGTAATGGCCCGTGGTAGATTCCTTCCCGCACCGGCACGACATCGCCACGGTAACATATCCCGTCGACGTGGTATGTTATACGCCACTCCCAGATATGAGGACACATATCCCGTCGACGGGATATGTTAACGGGCAGCGCGGACGTGCCATATCATGCACCGACACGCGGCACACGCCATCGCCGCGACCGCCCCGGGGGACGGGCGGCGCGGACGTGCCTATCATGGACCAGTACAGGGCATCTAGGCCGCGGGCGCTTCTCTTCGGTGCCCCCTGGGCCGGCCAGTCTACTTCGCGCGCGGGGACGGGCGTAAAACCCGGCCCTGCGCGGGTTTCTCAGCAAAAAACTGTGGAAGCTGCCCAACAAGCGCACGCATGGAAAGGACGGCTGCTGGCACAACACGGACTACGCATCGATTTGAAACGACGGAAGTGCCCGCGCGGAGGCTTGGCGATGGGGCTGCGCCTCGTCGGCCTCGCAGCACTAAGCGCCGCCTCCGAGGTCTACCGGCACCCGGTCAAGCTCATGCGCACCTACACGGCCGACGCGGAGCCGCCTAAAAGGTGTTTTGTACAAAATGTCCCCCACGACCCGCGGGACGGCACGAGAATAGCTTTAGCATTATTTGGACTGGTGCGGAACAACGCGACGGCGCTGAACTTTGAAAGATTCCTGCTGGCACCCCTGTTAGACGAAAAGCAAGAAAAGTACACGATCGACGTGGTGCTCCACGCGAACGTGGCGAATCGAATAACAAATGCCAGAACCGCCGAGTCCCTCCAGAAGCTGCCGGGCTACGGCGCCTGGCGGCGCTTCGCGCCGTGCCGGTGGACCCTGGAAGATCAAGACGCGTTAGATGCACGTTTACAAAAGTTCAAGCGGCGGGTGATGGAGAGCACGAGCGACACGTACCACGACGACGGCCAGTCGATCATGAACTTACTAAGGGCCTTGCATTCCCTGCGGGAGAGCGGTCGCCTGGTAGCAAGTCGGGAGCACGCGACGGGCCTGAAGTTTCACGTAATCGCTTCGGTGCGCGTGGACACCATCCTGACGCGGGAGGTGCCGGCTTCGGTCTTCGCGTATGCGAAACGTTCAACGATCGCCAAGATCTTTGTGCCCCACTTCGGCTGCTCCATCAATGGGGATTTGGTCCTGAACGATCGCTTCGCCATCGGCCAGCGCCAGGAGATGCTCCACGTGTACTTAAACCGGATCGAAACCCTCACGAACTACCACGTCAACTCGAGTGAGACGCGGCACGTCGGCGTCTCGGGGGAGCGGCATTTGTTGAACGCCGTGGCCGACAAGCACGTGCCCGTCGCGCGGCTCTTCGAGTTCTGTCTGAGGCGGGTCCGGGCCGGGGGCCGCATCTGGTACAAGCTCTTCGTGTCGCAGGACGGGCACACGTGCCCGCTCGAGGAGACGGACTTCTGCGACCAGGCCTGCATGCTCGCGCAGCCGCGCTGCGAGGCAGGCCGCGGCTGCCGGCAGCGGGGCCAGCACTACGCCGCGCGCTTCTTCGACGGGTACCAATCGGTGTGGAAATCGACCAGCGATTTAGGTGTGAACCTCCACGCCATCGAGCCGACGCGGTGACGGGGGCAACGTCGAGGTTCCACGCCGTCGAGCAGATGCAGTTGCGAAGACACCATCGCGTCGATGGCGCGGGGCGCCTGACATTTGATGTCCACGCAGGTACCAATGGTGCGACAACAAGAAGACGCCGGACTACGTGTGTCGGTACGACACAGTCAAGCTGGGGTACTCCACCGACGACGGCAAGGGCAAGCGGGCCCCCGCTTCTACGGGGATCCGCGAGCCGCCCCGGGGGCGCATGCGCGGCTGGCGGCAGGCGGCGAACAAGGGGGGGCTGTAGGGACTGTTTCGAAGTATGTATTAGTATGGCAGCGCGGACCCCCCGTCGTCCGTCGGGTCTTGCACCGGCGCCGAGCCGTCGCGCATGGAGCACGTGCCCTGGAGGAGATCCTCGAGCACGCCGTCGAATATGAAGTTCGTCTCGAAGATGTCGCCGAAGCACTGGCGCCACCGGCCCGACGCGACGGCCAGCGACTGGCGACTTTGTGGCAGTCAAATGGATCCCGTCTACGAGGAGCCCGCGAGGAGAAAGAGGGAAACATCGGCATCTCGCGCCGTCTACGCGTAAAGGGCGCCCAGCCTTTCCGTCGGGACGGGTCGAGACGCGCACCGAACACAGGTGCGGGAACTCCGCCTGACGAAACCTCTGTGCGGGTTTTTACTCACTTGGCTAGATCGTGCTGAGTTGGGACTAACTTTGCAAGCTAGTAATTGCGGAGCAGCAGAGGGCTTTATTTTCATATTAACAGGCTGCAGCGAGCAGCAGTAAGGCACCACTCGCAGCAGTTTCATCTCACACCAGCACAAATATAGCATCTAAGGCTGCCAACCAGACAATGCGCGCCCATTTGTCGCTAATACTTGCGTCCGCAGCCGCGTTTGCACCGCCGCGGACCACTCATCGCTGTCCTGCACTTTTTGCTGACCTCGCTGCCGCCACCGAGGAAGCTGTGAAGCTCTGTGTGAAAGAAGGCGCACCGCCTGTCCCGGAGGAGCGACGCCTCGACTTCGCGGGCGCCGCCGACGCGGAGACGGTGCGGACGAACTTTCAGGCCTTGGCCGCGACCGTCGGCGACGTGGACTCGGCGCTGCGCATGGTGAAAAACAACAAAATGGTCACGAGCCTGAACCCGGAGCGCGTGCAGGCCGGCTTCGACGCGTGGGTGGAGAAGTGCGAGAGCCGGGACGAGGCGCTCGAATTGGTGTCCAGGAACCCGGGCCTGTTTTTCGTGCAACCGGGCGACATCAAGGACGCGCCGCTCGGCCAGTGCAAGGCGATCGCGGGGGCGATGGAGTTGTTTCGCTTCGGTAAGTGATATAAGTTTCGACGCTAGCGTGCGGGTATTTTTGCCAAAAGCAACCGGATTAAAAACGTGCCTAACACGGCGGCGCAGACGCGAACGGGCACAACCAAAGCTGCTCCACAGTGCCGCGCGGTGCCATTGCTTGTGTGCCGCGAAGTGCGCAACCGCTGCCACTCCGTGCGCGCCAAAAACAGTCCAACAGCCCGGAGCCCAAAAAACGATGGCCGCCCACCTCGACACGGAAGCCCCCGCCTGGGAACTGTGCAAGGAGAACGCCGCGCCGCGGAAGAAGGGCCGCGACGTCGCCAAGCTCCAGCGCGCCTTCGGCGGCGCCGCCGCGGACGACGCCGAGGTCGCGCGGCACGAAGCGGCGCTCACCCAAGCCTCGGACGACCCGCTCCTAGCCTACGCGGCCTACGCCTCCTACCTGGAACAGAACCGCCCCACGGACGCCTTGGCGGCGTTTGAGCTAAGGGAAAAGTGCTGCCGGACGCTCCGCGACGACGCGCGCTACAAGGACGACGCGCGCTACGTGCAGACGTGGCTGAACTACGCCGACCAGCTGGCGGAGCCCGACGACCTCTTCAAGTTCATGAAGAAGAAGAAGATCGGCCTCACGTCTGCAGCGTTCTGGTGCGCCTGGGCGCTCCGGTCAGAGGAGCGGGGCCACGTGAAGAACGCCGCGGACCTCTACGAGAAGGGCCTTGCCAAGGGCGCGGCGCCCCCGGAGATGCTCGCCGCGAAGCAGCGGGCCTTCGCGGCGCGCGCGGTGGAGCGGGCGGCAAACCCGCCGCCAGCGCGGCCGCGGCCCCGGGGCCTCACGGCGCAGCGCCCGGCGCGCGCGCCGCCGCCGCCGCAGCAGACATCCACGGCGCCGGGCCAGGTGTCATCGCTGGAGATCTTCGTCGACGAGGGGCTGCAGCCCGTCACGGTGCCGGTCGACGACTGGCCCGACTTTGGGTCGCTCAGCGAGCGCGCGAAGGAGAACACGCGCGGCCCGACGCCCTGGACGGAGGCGGCGCTGCCCGCGCCAAAAAGTGGCGCGCCGACGCTCACGTCCGCGGCGCCGCCCGCGTTCGACGTCTTCGTCGACGAGGACTGCGCCGCGGCCGAAGCGCTAGCCGAGGCGCCCACGACGATCCGCGACTAAATACACGGTTTATTACTGATATCTCGAAGGTGCTCCTACCCCACCGGCACGCAAGGTGGCGTCCGAGCGTCACGCCGCGCGCGCCCGGGGCTTCTCGTCGGGGCGCTCCGGCGCCCGGGGCCGCGCCCGCGCGGCGACCACTTCGTCCACGACGCCGAACTCCCTGGCCTCCTCCGCGGTAAAGTACGTATCTCTATCCATCACCTTCTCGATATCTTCCACTTTTTTCCCCGTGTGCGCGACGTAGATCTGGTTCAGCTTGGCGCGCGTCTTGAGGATCTCCCGCGCCACCTGTGATGAAATCAAATTTCAAGCGCCCCACGACATCGACGCGATGTTGTCTTCGTAACTGCATCTGCTCGATTGCGTGGAGGTTCCACGCCATCGGCGCGACGTTGTCCCCGTCACCGCGTCGGCTCGATGGCGTGGAGGTCCACAAAGGTCTCCGCAATAGTTTTCAGGATAACCTAACTCACTGGTTGATTTCCACACAGCACGTCACGATGGCGATGTCGGCCGCCTGGCCCTGGGCGCCGCCGGACGGCTGGTGGAGCATGACCTGGGCGTTGGGGAGGCACCGCCGCATGCCCGGTTCTCCCGCCGCGAGTAGTAAAGAGCCCATCGACGCCGCCTGCCCCAGGCACAGCGTGCCGACCGGTGCTCTAATGTACTGCATCGTATCATATATGGCCAAACCAGCGGTGACGCTCCCGCCGGGCGAGTTGATATAGAGCGAGATGGGCCGCTCCGGGTCCTCGGCCTCCAGAAACAACAACTGCGCCGTCACCAGGGACGCCATCTCGTCGTGCACGGGCCCCTGGAGCATAATAATGCGCTCCTTGAGGAGCCGCGAGAAGATGTCGAAGGCGCGCTCGCCCGCGCCCGAGCTCTCGATGACCATGGGCACCAGAGGCATGCCGCGGCGCGCCGTTTTTATGGGTGCTCTGGCTGCTAAGCGGGCGCACTGGCGGAGCATCGTTACAGGAGACAGCCGTGGCAGTGCTTGTCTACTGGAGTGGCTTAAGGGCTCGCGAGGCGCAATGAAGTTCGTGAACGGTAGGGGTGGGTTGATAGGCAGGTTTACAGATCCAGCGATCTACTGGAGCGTACCGAGAGCCGCAGCACGAGCTCAGTGCGTGTCGACTTGCGCGAGAAACCCGCACGTGAAAACCCGTCCTCAGTGCGCAAACCAGGGACCCTGCGGCACTCAAGCACGTGTTTAGCAACGTCTCAATCGGTACTCAATCGCCGCGCCGAAGCAGCACACCAGGGGACACCTCGAGGCAGCACACCAGGAGGAGACCATGAAGAGCACAGCAGCACAGCCTGCTGCGGAAGCCAAGGCGCGCCCGAGGTTGTTGACCGAGGAGTACGACAGTGACGACGAGTCGGCGATCCGGTCGCCGGAGGACCTGTTCCGGCGGTTCGGCGGCGTGCACGTGCGCGGCGGGTCAGTTCCGCTCGCGGCCCCGTTGGAATTGGGCGCGGCGAGACGACGACGAAGAGGGTGCGGCCTCGCCATAGCGACGCCCGTCCTCACCGTGGTCGCGCTGGCGGTCGCGTTCCCGGCGGTGTGGCGCACCGCGAAGCCGCTCGTCAGGGTCGCGGCCTACCCCGTCGGCGCCGTGCTCATCGTGATCTTCGCGGCGGCGCTGCTCGTGGACCTCCACGCGCGCTGCTGCCAGTGCCGTTCTGGAGACGAGGCGCGGGCGGCACCGTTCCTCCCAAACGGGCAGGACGAGGCGTTCTGAGGCGTCCCGCCCCTCGTCGAGCTGTGTCGTGGTGTAAGTGTGTGCATTCCATTTGAGCTCTGCGACCAGAATAGCAATTTTAGCTGCCTGGATGATTTGACAACAAAAGAAGGACGCTCTCCCGGCTCAAACACCGCGCACAAGCCGAGTTTTATCACATGAGGCCCGCACAAGCTCGTTCCAACGTGCCCTTTTCGATTCGCGCGAAGGCTGCCCGATCCGCAGCGCCTGCGGCCCGCACAAGAGGGGATCCTCGCAAGAGAGATCCTCACAAGATTTCAGTAAAGAGAGAGCCCGCTGGTTCACCACAGCCGGCTCCCTCGGATAATAAAAAGAGTCTCCACAAACCAGCACTCACACCACACGGTCCGCCGCAGGCCCAACAATTCACGCGCCGGTTCTCGCCACCGACACTGACACGCGCACAGTCCAGAACAAATGGGACAGCAACTGAGCTACCTCCAGGACCAGGCGGCCGCCGCCGCGGGCTACAAAAAGTCGTCCAAGGCCCAAGCGGCGGCGCTCGATAAGGCCCTCAAGTCGGCCGACTACCTCGCCAGTAGAGGCGCCGACGGCATCGTGGCCCTGAAGGATCTTTGTAAACAGAAAAAAGTCGGCGGCGCGGCGCTCCCGGCGGGCTGGCAGACGAAGATCCCGTTACAAGGCGCGGTGATGAACTCGCACATGAACACGAGCCTCAAGTACCTCGTGGAGGAAATTAAGGTGGACCTCGACGCGCCGCTGGCCGGCGACCCGCCGATCCACACGGCCGTGGCCTGGGGCCGCCCGGAGGTCGTCGCGTATCTCTTAGCCAAGGGCGCCGACGCCAATGCGTTGGACGCCGAAGGCCTCACGCCTCTGGCGGCCGCCAAGCGCCGCCAGGATTTACTGGAGGCGGGCGACGCCAACCAGTGCGAGGAAAATGGCATGGACATCGAGGGCCTGCGCGAGGGCGGCAAGGCATTGGTTGCCTTGCTCCAGGGCGTCGCCGACGAAGACGGCTACTCCTCCTACCAAACCAAGTCGAAGCTGCCGTCGTACTCGAATTTGTTTGGGGCCTAGAGGTAGGACGCGTCGCTCCCGAGGGCGCCACGTGCCTCCGCGCGAAGCTCGAAGAGAACTGCCGACTTCCTAAGCATATTGTTGGCACTACTACACTCTTACAGAGGCAGCCGCGGCGTCGAGGTGTGCGCTGGGCCCCGCGAGTCGCGGGGGCGGAATCGCCGTATCCGCCCGAGACGTACCCCTATCCCTCCGAGGAGACTCCGGGGGGACGTTCATTGACGCGCGCGCAGGCGAGAGATACGTCGCAAGGTCGCCGCGCACGGGCGTGCGGGTCGCACTCTCCTAAAACGGTGGCAGATGCATATCGCCGTACATTGACAAAGCAGCTACACGTGCGACGCAGCGTCGTATCAAACGTCTCGAGAAAAAACGGATCGGGAGCTCTGCCTGCGTTCGTCTCGCTTGCAGCAGAGGCACTGTTGTGTGTCAGACACAAGCCACAGCAACCTTGCGCTGCGAAACGCGGCGAGCGGCATCGATAACGCGAGTGTACGCTGGCGTTGCGATGGAACGCATGCATACACACAGCAACTCAGCACCTCAGCAGCATGCAGCTAACGCGTCGTCAACGCAGGTACCAAGACGATGAAGCTGCTCAGTGTAGTAGCCGCGGCCACGGCCGCCCAGGCCTTCGCGCCGACGCGCGCCGCCGCGCCCACGGTCTGCAGGGGAGGCAAGCTCGAAGCGGTCAAGAACTCGGCCTTCGTGTTCGTGAAGCCGCACGCCGTGATGCCGCCGACGATCGAGCTGGTGAAGAGCAAGCTGGAGGGCGCGGGCCTCACGATCCTGCAGGAGGGCGACATCTCGAGCGAGGACATCGACTCCAAGAAGCTGGTGGACCAGCACTACTACGCCATCGCGTCCAAGGCGACGATCACGCCGCCCGCGGAGCTCGTGGTCCCGGAGGACAAGTTTACGGAGTTCTTCGGCGAGTCCTGGGCGAGCGTGCTCCAGGACGGCCGCGCCTTCACGGCCATCGACGCCTGCAAGGAGCTCGGGCTGAGCGGCGCGGAGATGGACGAGGCCTGGGGCAAGGCCAAGGGCGACGGCAAAATTATTAAGTTGGGCGGCGGGTTCTACGCTGGGCAGCTCCAGAAGGGCGACAAGTCGATCTACACGTTCAACGCCTTCTACATGTCCATGCGCGACCGCTTCACGGTGCCGGGCGGCTCCATCCACTACTTCGCGGTCGAGTGGGACGCCGCGACGCTGGCCTGGGCCGACTTCCGGGGGAAGCTGCTCGGCCCCACCGACCCGGCCGCGGCGCCGGCGGACTCCATTAGGGGCTTGATCTACAGCGACTGGAAGAAGCTCGGCCTGAGCGGCGAGCCGAACACGGGCGACAACGGCGTCCACGCCTCGGCGTCGCCCTTCGAGGGCCTGGCTGAGAAGATGAACTGGCTCGAGGTCAAGCCCTCAGAGGACGCCTTCGGCGCGTCCATCATCGCCGACGGTCTTGATGAAGCGACCTTGGCGCAGTGGATCCTGGACCCCGTCGTCACCCAGGCGGACGGGAAGGGCTCCTTGTTCGACGCCCTCGAGGACTCGAACGTGGACGTGTGCAGCGCGAAGCTGAAGGAGCTCAAGGCGCTCGCGTAGAGCGGCTAAGTATGGATTTACTTACTCGCTAAGTTACTCGCTGGCGTTAGGGCTAGTCAGTCACAATAAGTAGTCACACTGGCACACTCACGTTCGTTATTGCTAAGTTAAGTTAAGTTGATAACAGTTACACTAGGATTCCTCTGAAGAAGACAGCTCGTCCTCCAGATTTGCCGCCTCGACGCGCAATCGCGCGGCCTCCTCGAAAAGCGCCTCCGGGTTGACCGCGTTGACCGCATCGCCGGCGTCCTTAGCGTCGGCGGTGTCCTCCTCCTCGTCGCGGGAAAAGCGTTCGCGTAGGTTGGTCCAGAGCCCCCGCACGACATCCCCGGGGTTCTTCTTGTCGTCCGACTTCTCGACCGGTTGGAGATCGATCGGGCTGTCCCGCTTCCGCAGGTAGCTCTCGTAGCGCTGCTTGCACTTTTGAGCGACACCGGCATCGAGGTACTCGTCCACCAACAGATTCCGACACGCGGCCGCCGCGCCCCGCGTCGTGCCCGTCAAGGCCAGTCGCCGTAAAGTTCGCCGCGAGAGGTCGTCCTCCGTCGCTAATAAGGCGACAAGAGCGGCCCGTGACCGGTCGCCGGCCTCGCGCACGCGCGCGGGCCCGTCCGTCTCCGCAACCATCCGATCGTACTTCGTCACGCCGTACGCCGCCACAGCTACCAAACCGCCCACGATCAACGCGTCCTCGGCCAGAGCCGTGGTCAAATCATCAAAGGTCTCCGGCGGCGCGTCTTGCAAGAATAACCGACCCGCCACGACGACGCCCGCCAGCGCAATAGCTTTGCCCCCGACGAGCACGAACGCCCCGAGCTTAGCGAAGCCGCCACCTAACGCAGTAGCCTTCAGCGTCCCGACGGAGAACTTCGCCAAGACATTCCGCGCGCCGGCCGTGAGGACGACGCCGGCCGCACCGGCCTCGACGTTCTCCTGCCAGGCAGATGAGTTGAGGCCCTTGTCCAAGGTGTCGACGACGTCCCTCAAGCCTCGTGAAATGGGGTCCGGGAGCTGCGCCAGCAAGAGCCGGTCCCACAATCCAACCACTAGCAACCGTGATAAACTTTCAAAGGCGTCCGGCGGGAGGGCCGCCAGCGTCTCCAGCGTCAGGTCCAGGATGACCTCGGGCCGCAATTCTTTAAAGGCCGCCGTGATGAGCTCCTCCAATGAGGACGAATCCTCATTAAGCTCGGGCCCCTTGCTGGTCTTCCGCAGAAACAAATTTTTCAAATTCGAGGCGAGCTCTTCCTTCCGCTTCGAGGCCCCTTCATTAATCGGCACGTCCTCCACGACAATAGGTGCTTTGGCGGCGAGCATGGACTTCAAAGAGTCGTATTTGTTGGCCTTGATGGCGGCCGCGTCCAACGCGCGGAGCACGCCGCCTCTTATGTTCTCCGCCGGTGTACTTAGCAAAATGTCGCGCACCTTTTTAATGAGTGCTTCGGGCGGCGCGCCGTACAACAGGGTCTCGGCCGTGCTCCGCAACAACATGACATCATAGCTGTCCACGGCCACGCCCAGCGTTTGCAGGGTGACGACGCCGCCCGTCGCGAGGCCCCGCGTGAGCTTTAGACGGGAGGCAGTGGCCGCGTCCAAGAGCCGCGACACGAGTTTTCTTAGTATACCCTCGGGCGCCGCGTCCACCAGCCCGGCGGCGGCGTCCACTAGTTCCTTCGATGGCAACGTCTCCAGCAGCGTCACCGCTTCTTGGCGAATAAAATCCGCCGGCAAGCGCGCCACGACCGCTCGTAACTGCGACGCCACGAGCGCCGGCGGCAGCGTGTCCACGGCATCTCTGACCGCCGCCTCGGCCACGCGCTGCCCCGCGTCGAGGCGCGCGACCGTAGGTCCGGTGCCCGCGGCGTCCCGCGACGCCCGCGACGCTAGGGCCGCCTGCGTCGAGATGCTGACGGTCTTCTTCTGCTCCTGCACCCAGGGCGTCCAGGGGACTTCAAAGCCGGCCAGCGGGCCTGCGTCGCGCGGCTGCGCCAAAGCCTTGACGGCGCCTCTCAGGACCCGTTCCTCCACGTTTTCTTGTCTTGCCACAGCAGCAACTAATTTCGCGTTCAGGGCTCCCCTAGCCTTGGCCAGGCCGCTCGCGCGCGGTGCGCCCGACAAGAAGCCGAGTGCCGCGTCGGCGTACCGCCTCGCGCCGCCGAAGTCGCCCAGCGACGCCAATAACTCCAGGTCGTCCGCGAAGGAGGGCGCCAGCATCTTGAGGAGCTGGTTCTTGACGCGCGTCGGCAAGCGCTTCGCCAGCGCTCGCTCGGCCGCGGGCGCGTCCTGGCGCGGGTCCGAGAGGGCCACCTCCAGCACGCGCTCCAACGTAGCGTCGTTCGTGTTCCACGACAGCGCCAGGTCATTGAGTAGCGCCCGGGCGTCCCCGTCGCTCAAAGAACCGATGTTGCGCCGCATCGTCTCCGACCTTTGCACAGGGGATAAAGCTAGGGCTAAACGAGGCACGGCCCACGCGGCGCAGGCTGGCGAGAGCTCGACTTGAGGTACAACTTCAACTTCCTCCTTGGTTCGCACGGGCTGGTCGAACACCGCAGCTAAACACACGGGCGCCATCATCTCCAACCTTCGAGTTCCTATTCTTTTCAGCGCGTTCATCACTACTTCTTTCAACTCCGGCGCGTCGCTCTCTCTCAGCCAGCGGTTCACGAAAGCTTTGGCGGCTCTTTTGGGTAGTAACGCCCTTGAAACATATCTAGTGGTCCCGTTGACGGTGGTCTTAAAAGTATCCGCCGCTCCATTCGTCAGGAAGTCCGGACCTAGTGAACAGCAGATGTTCTTGTGGTACTGCGGAGCTAAATTAGCGCCGATAACTAATAAGAACGCCTTGAACTCGTCCGGCGGGAGGGAGGAACATAGGTTTTCCAAGATGAGCTTGATCTCCGCGCCCGGCAGGACCCCCAAGGCCATGACCGAGGACGCTATGACCGAGAGCTTGTTGGCCTCGCCGGGCGGGCCCCCTTTTTCTGGACTCTCTTCATTCATTGGCTGCGCCGCGCCGTTTCGCCGACGCAACCTCTTCGTCAGCGGCTCGGTGCGCGGCTTGATCTCCACGTATCGCACGTTCCGTCGTCGCGCCGTGGCTGGGGCGCGGCATAACGTCGGCGGCGGCGCGAAGCCGGCCAGCAGCCGCAGGGAGGCTGTGAGAGCGAGGAGAGCACATCCCCTCGCCATGGGTCCAGTCGCAGCGCTGTCGCTCGGGCTGGAGGCCTCAAGTATTCTTTTGGCTATCCAGGATGCCTAGCCCCCGTGTGCGGGGAGGACTTGCCGCTAATTTGAGAGCAACTGCGACTTGCAGTGCATAATACCCGCACGAATAACTGAGTCAATTCGGGTTTTGGGGTCGGGTAGCGTGGGAGGAGCGGGGGAGCTATCCGCACGAAGGAAATCAGACTAGACGAGTTTTCCGCCTTGCTCGCCGAAGTTACAAGAAACACATCCTACACAACCCCCTCGTCGCCGTCGACCGAAGGCCGCGGCCGCCCGCGGCACAGCGCCTTCCACGCCGAGAGATCGAAGACGCGCGCGCCCGGCTCCAGGACCGAGTCGTCGCCGTCATACGAGCAAGAGGTCATCGCAAACTGCGCGAGAAGGGGCGCGGAGACCAACGCCATGCCGAGCGCCGGCCGCGCGTCGCGGGCGACATAGAGGACGGCGAGCGCCGACGCCGCGTAGACGGCCAGGCCGGCGAGCACGAACGCGAACTCATGGCATCGCAAGCGGACGTTTCGCACCAGAACTAACGCAGCTGCGGCTCCCCCAATGGCGCCGCCGCAGTGGACCGCGTAGCCCAAATGCGGTTGACGGTACCAATAGCGGCCGGCTAATTCACAAGCGAGAACCAGCACGCAAAAGAGGAGCCGCAAATAGCGCAGCGGCATCTCGTACCAGTTCATGGCCATGGTCGAGACGTGGGCGGCCATAATTCCATAAACGCCGCCGCTCGCTCCCCGTACGAAGGATTGGGGTTTCCAGAGCGAATGATACGCGGCGCCGCACGGGACCGCGCACGCGAAGATGCACAGCACGCACCACGGCCCCTCCACGGCTTCCAAGACGCCGCCGACGAGCAGCATTGAAATCACGTTCGACGCGAGGTGCGCCCGCGACAAGTGGGCGTAGGCGTGGGCGAAGACCGTGTCGAATGGCGTGCCGGGCCCCAGACAGTAGGCGTCCTCGTTGTACGGGTCGTAGCCGCGGCGCTGCTGCACGACGCACCATGAGGCCACGAGCGCGACGGTCATCAGTGGGGGGCGGTCGTAGAACGCCAGGTATCCCCGGTCCCGCAGCCCGCCGAGCCGCCTCCCTAGCGCGTCGTCAAGGACGTTTTGATCGTCTTCTAGCTCTACGTCGTCTTGGTCCGGCACCAGCAAGACGGACCGCGGCGACGCCCGCGCGGGCGGCTTGGCCTCGTTGTCGGGGATCTCGCGGTTGCTATCGTCGGGCGGCGCGGCGGCGGCGGACGGTGGCGCGACAACTGCAGCCTCGAGGTCTGCGGGCGACGGAAGTGGTCCATCGATGTCGTCCAGCGGCGCCGCGGCGACGACGGTGAGCTCATCACGTGTCGGTGCCGGTGCCGCGTTAGCCGCCGGTCGTTCGTCGCGCGTGGTCGGCGGTGGGGTCGCGTCCGCTCCATCTGCTGCCACCGGTGGCTCCTCCTGGGTAGGCGCGTCGACCGCGTCGACGGCGCGCGGACGAATGCGCAAAGCGCGCCTTGGCGGCGGCGAAGCAGCACCCAGCTCTACACTTCCGGGGGGCACTGGCACCCTCAAGTCGCTTCTCTGGAGCGGCCGTGCGCGCCTTAGCGCTGCGGATATGGACCGCTCGGGCTAGCGAGCCATCGGAAACCAGCTATGAGGCAGCCTCGCGCCTCGAATCGGGAATAAAAGCGAGATGACCCGGGCACAAAAAATTACCGGTCGAGTCGACCCCGCACGGACGAGTCGACGCGTCACGCGCGCGGTCTCCCCCACCGGGGTTCCGCCCACTAGCCCTCCACTAGCCCTAGCAACATCACAGAAAATATCCGAGATAAAATACCGAGTGCAGTTAGACGGGACACGCACGGTCGCCCTAGAAGTAGTCCGTCTCCTTGCTCCACTCTTCACTCTTGCCCTCAGCCTTCGCCCCGGCGCCGCTTGATCCGCTCTTCGCCTCGGCCTTGGCGCCGCCGCCGCCGCCCTTGGCGCCGCCGCCGCCCTTGGCGCCGGAGGAGCCGTACTTGGACTCGTAGCTCTTGCACTGCGCGGAGGCGTCCTCGCGGACGTACTTGTAGAAGGCCTTGTTGTGCATGATGAGCTTGGAGCCCACGAAGTAGAAGGAGTCGGAGCTCGTCTCGTAGGGGTGGTCGATCATGTCCTGGATGAGCTTGGGGTCCATCGGGGGCAAGGCGTAGACGGCCTCCCACGTGTTGGTGCTCCCGGGGATGCAGAAGCCGAAGGAGAAGTCGTAGGACTTGATGAGCCGGTCGCGGAAGTAGTGGCGCTCGACCATGCGGAAGTCCTTCAGAGGTTCCTGGCCCACCGAAAAAACGAGCGTCGTCGAAATCTGGGGCAGCATCAAAAAGTCCTCGCTCAGCTCGTAGTTGATCTTGCGCAGGGAGTCCGGGTCCAACGCGTCGTGCGTGCTGAAGTCGATGGGCAGCGGCCGGTCCCGCGAGACCTCGAAAATCGTCTTTTTGCTCCGGTAGTCCTGGATGACAAACGACAAAAACTCGATGCCATACTCGTTCGCCGTGAGCGGGCAGAGGAACTTCTTCGTCGGGGCCTTGAGGTCCAGCACGTCCTCCGGGATGGTCCGCGCGGAGGGCATGGTAGGAACGCGGCTGCCCTCGCTGCGGCAGGCGTGTTACACGGCGGGGTGCTGCCTCTACGGAGCCGCGGCGGTGGCGCAGCACTTATTTAGTATGAACAACGTGGTGGTCTTATTTCACGTGCGCTCCGGCGGCGCTGCTCGGGCACTGGCAGGCACAAAATTTTGCGAGTTTTGGTTGCCCGAATTTCAAACAAAGGCGGAACCCGCACGCGATTGCTGGCAAAAAGGACACTCGCGCCGGTCGAAATTACGTCGCTCAATTGTCGGTGGGTTGTGCCGAGGCGTATCTCTTCGTTCCTATAAATAATTAAGACGCGGCCCGCACCCACCGCGCTTAGTAAGACGCTATCGGGGAGTAAGCGAATAGACGCCGCCCGAAGGCTGGGGACTAGACCGCGCTTAGTAAGTTGTCGTGACTACGACGTTATGGTGCATCTTAGCGAGGTAGAATAATTAGGCTCCGAGAGCAGAAGGCGCGGGCCCGGCTACCACAATACCGAACGGCTCGTCGTCCGAGTCGACGTCCTTAGGCGGCGCCGGCGGCTCGATGGCCATGGGCTCCGTGACGGTGGCCGGCACCAGCTCCGGCTCGATAGCCATGATCTCCGCGGTGGAGGCCGGCGCCGGCTCCGGCTCGGCCGCCGCCGCCGCGGGAGGCGCCGCGCGCGCCGCCTCGGCCGGGCCAGCCGCGTCTGCCATCACCGCGTCCTCGGCCAGCACCTCGAGGTCCGCGGACGGCCAGGCCTCGTCGACGTCGTGGTCGTCGCTGTCGTAGCGCACGAGGAGCAGCATGGTCCCCCCGCGCCGGGCCGTGATGCCGACGACCGTCCCGCAGAACCACTGGGACGCGCCCTCCGCGGCGTACCACCCGCGCACGCGCGTGCCCTTGCTCGGCGGGTCCGGCGGCAGACACAAAACCTCGAGGACCTCGGCGCCGTCCGAGGACAGTAGGGGATAGTCCAGCGCGTCTCCATCAACCACCGACGCCTCGTCCGCAACTCCCGTCGCATCCGCGTCGTCCGCGAAGGGCGACGCCCAGTCGAAGCCCCCCTGCACGAAGACGCTTCGCAGTTCGGCCCGCGGCACCTTTTCGCGGCCGTCGCCGTCGTCGAAGACGACGTCGTACACGTCGTTCGTCACGTCGTGCGGGTCGGAGGGCGTCGCGCAGCCCGTGTAAAACTCTAGCGCCTCGTCGTCCGACCAGGCGTCGTCGTGCCAGCCGCAGAGGACCCGCGCGTTCTCGGCGAGGCGCCGCCGGGAAACTTGCTGGGTCGTTTGTGCCGCTTCGGCCACGGCGTCCCGCGCCCGGCGCGCGGCCCGCAGCGCCGGCAGGGCGTGGTCCTCCACGAATTCGAGGAGCGTGGCCTCGAGGTCCTTGTCCACGCACCCGTACTTGGCCGCGTGGCCGCGCGTCTCTTCCACCAAGCCCTCGAGCTCCTTCGCTCTCGACGCCTTCTCCTCGACCAAGCTGGCGAGCTCCGCGGCGTAGCGCGCGACGACGGCCGCGCGGCGCGGCGCCGCGTCGTCCGTCGCTAACGAGGGCGTCGGCGACGGCGACGGCGACGGCGACGGCGTCGCGACGGATACCTTGGCCTCGAGCTGGGCGAGCGCCGCGGTCTGCGTCTCGCTCAGGAGGCGCTTCGGGCGCTTCTTCAGGAAGGCGAGCGTGGCCGCCTCGGCCGCGGACAGGGGGACCGCCGGGGCCGCCGGCGGTACCGGCCGCGGCAGCGCGCTCTCGCGCACGACGACGCGGTGCAGCGACGCGACGAGCACGGGCACGAAGCCCTGGGCGGCCAGGAGCGCCTCCGAGACCGAGTAGTCGCCCGGCGGGTCGCGCTCGTAGTAGATAGCGACCACTTCATCAATCACCTGCGGGTAGTCCTCCAGGAAGGAGATCAGCCCCCCCTCGCAGTCGGCCACTAAAATCGTGGGCGCCCCGCCCAGCAAATCCTCGACCTCAGACAAAGGCGCGCCGCGCACGTCGACCTTGCGGCTCGCGCTCGCATCGATGGTGCCCCACATCCAGGCGCGCGGGTGGTCCGGGTGGATGTCGCCTAGACCAAACGGCACCGCGGCCTTGGACGACACCACGCCCCGGATCACGTCGAAGCGGCTCCCGTGGCGCCGCCGGTTCCTTAATAAAGGACCGTCACTGAGCAGGGGGTTGGGCTCGACGACCACGTGGGGCGCCTCCGCGTCGACCATCTGCAGGTTCTGCTGGATCATGGTGGAGACGGCCCCGATGCCGCCGCCCAGCTCCAGCACGCGGATCCGCGGCTTCGCGGGGTCCTCTTCCACAGTCCCGCCGCGCGCGTCCACCGCCCCCGGCGCCCGGCAGCACCGCGGGACCACTTCGTTGAAGAGCCAGCACACCACGAACTGCTCGAAGGCCTCGTGGTTCTCGTTGGTGACGTCGCGGCCGTCGACGTTCTCGAGCAGGAACGAGGGCATGATGCCCCGGCCCTGCGGGAACTTGCGTGTCCCGTCGAAGTCCGGGTGCAGCTGGTGCAGGGCCGTGTTCAGCTTCAAGTGCGAGCTGCGCCCGTTCACGCCGCCGCGCGCCGACGCGGGCCGGTTCTTGGGCCCGAAGACCCGCGTCGCGGGCGCCACGCGCGCGCGCTTCGCGGGCCGCCCGGTCTGGACCGGCCCCGTCGCGCCCGCCCGGCACACCTCGAGGCCCGACGCCGCCTCCAGGTTCGCCACGTGCACGTTGCCCCGCCGGTACGACGCGAAGTGGCCGCAGTGGCTCTTGAGGGAGTGTTGGACGGCGTGCCAGGCCTTGTGCACGTCGCCCGCGACCTCCCAGGTCGTTTCATAACACAGTGCGCATCGAATGGTCGACCCTTCCACAATGAGCTGGCGCTTTTGTTCGCCGCTCGCATCCGTGAAGCGGTTGCCGATGAGCCCGCCGCCCTTTTTAGGAAGCTTCACGAGGCCGTCGACGCGCAGCTGCAGCCAGTCCCCGGGCGCCATCTCCACCGAGCACGCGGCCACCTCCTCTTCCGTGAGTTCCACGGGCTCGACCTGCGTGCTCCGGACTTCGATCAAATCGCCGGTCGTCGTCTTGAGGTCGATCCACGTGTGGCTGTTGGCCTTGGTGTAGACGCACGCCGCAATACCCTTAATAGTGCCGTGCTTCAAGTGCGCGCCCGGCTTCACGTTCGTGGCGGGGAGCCGCCGCGGCGTCGGTGCTACGGCCCGCGGCCGCGGCGCGGGCTTGGGCGTGCCCGTCGCGTCGCGCTTCTTTTGGGGCGTCTCGGGCTCCGTCGTCAGCGCGGCCAGGAGCCGGTCCATGGACGTCGTGCCCGTCCGCAATATAGCCTTCTTGCAGGCGGCCTGCTCGAAGCCCATGGCCACCAGATCGTCCAGGGCGCGCCGCTGCGGCGGGCTGAGCTTCACGGTCTGGTCGAGGGGCCCCGTGCGCGCGGTGTTCGTCTCGATGCTCGCCATCGGTGAGAGCTTTTATAAATTTGCTGTGAGAGCTTGGTGAGAGAGCTTTTGCACTGCTGCGTGCACGAGGCCGCCAGGAAGGCTGCGCGCGCTGCGCTTGCTGTGAAATCGTGTGGCCGATTGCCGGCAGTTGCACGTCCCTAGCTTTCGAATCGCTGCGCGAGCCGGAGAGTGCTGTCCGCATCGACCCCAGCGCCCGGTCGGGTTTTGATTGGCGTCGCGGAAGCTTCACAAAACAGGTGGTATACTCGTCGTCAGCTTGCCCGCATCTATGGCGTTGCGGCGGCGCCTCGGTTACGCCATCGACGCGAGAGACGACGCGCGCTCTTCCCGCTATGCGCGTCCGCCGCCGCCGAGTCTTAGGTCCGGGTCCAATCGAGCTCCCGCTGATCCTGGGCGGACGCGGGCTCGGGCGAGCCCGCGAGGTGGATCGACGTCTCGGCGCCGAGGCTCGCCGGGTCGTGGCCGTGGTTGGCGTTCTGGTCCGTCGCGCAGTAGCCCGGGTCGACCGTATTGAACGCAATCCCGGGCTCGTCGCGCGCGAGGACGCGCGTCATCGCGATGACGCCTACCTTGGAGACCCCGTAGCCCGTGTTCGGCCACCCCGCGGCCGCGTGCGTGCCGGCCTCGGCGTCCTTTACGAAGCGCCGCATGAGGTCTTCGAGCATGTCTATGTCCAAGTCGTCCGCCGAGACGGCCGCGCGGAGCTCGGGCGACTTGATGATGGAGAGGCGGCCCGCATGGCACGCGAGGTTGATGACTGGCGGCGACGCGGCCGCCCGCAGGAGCAGTAAGCACGCGCGCGTGAGGCCCAACGTGCCGAAAAAAAATGTCCGGACGGTGATCTCGGCCTGCTTATCGAACGGCGTGTGCTCAACTTTCCCGAAGAGTGTGGGGTCGTTATAACAGATCGCCCCATTGTTCACCAAAACGTCGAGTCTGCCGTAGGTCGCGGTTAACGACGCGACGCAGCTGTCCCAGGTCCCGGGCTCGGTCAGGTCGACGCGCTCGACGGACACGTCCAGCCCGTAGTTCGCACGCAGGTCCTCGGCCGCCGCGTTGCCCAGTTCGACGTCGCGACAACCGAGCACGACGGTGAAGTCCTTCGCGAGGCATTTCGCGATCTCGAACCCGATGCCCTTGTTGCCGCCCGTGACGAGCGCCACGCGCGGGCCGCCCATAGCTAGCGTTCTCGTGATGGTTATTAGCGTGATGACAGCTTTGCGCATCGATATCGCCGCCGTGTGATAGCAGTGGCTGGCAGTCTCAAACCCCCTCCCTTACTCACCAGCACTGATGCGAATTCATGCCGCAAAAGCGTGGCGCAAAGGGGCATTTTTGGGTGAAAAACCCGGGGCCTCATCCGTCGTGGAAGAAACCTGACGGTCCTACTACTGGGCCTTTCAAGGTCCAGCTCGGGTCTCCGGGGGCGGGTCCACGCGCTAGTTAGAAGGGCACCCTTACGCGCGGCACCTCAGATCATCTCCTCCTCCTCGTCCTCCTCCTCCTCAACAGTCTCCTCCTCGCCGTCGGCCTCCTCGATGAAGTCCTCGGTCGCCGCGTCCATTTTTTTGCGCTTCTCCTGCTCCTTCTTGCGTTGTTCCTGGAAGGCGGCCTTGAGCTCCTCGGCCGTCTCGGGCTTCTTCGCCTTCTTCGCGGCTTCGGCGTCCGCCGTGAAGTCCTTGCCGCCGGAGATGGTGGCCTTTTTTACCTTCTGCTTGACCTTCTTGGACCGGCGGTAGATGCCGAGCGTGGTGACGTCCTTTTTGAGGTCCACCAAGCTGCTCGCGGGGGCCGCGTCCGAATCGAGGGACACCGTGGCCAGGAACTTGCCCAAGGCCTCTGTGGTCAGCGCCCCCTTGTGGGCCAGCGCCTTCAACGAGGTGGCGCCGCTCACGTTCCGGAAGTACACGGCCCGGTGGCTGCCCTGCTCGAAGGACCGCAGCTTGACGGCGTCCCCCAGGTCGTACCCCTCAAAAGGCAGGCGGTGCTCGGCCGCGTCCATCGCGACGAAGGCGATGGAGGACTGGTCGTCCGCCGACGCGCCCGTGCGGCCCTTGCCGCCGCGGGCGTGGTGGCCCGCCAAGGCGTGTAACGCCTTCTCGACCGGGGCCTCGAGCGTCCCGCCCTGCAGCACCAGCAGACACCGGGCCTTACCCCAGCACTTATCTCTTAATAACTCCGTGTTCTTGGCCATGAACGGCCGCCGCAGCGCCAGTAAGCGCAACTCCCGGATGAGATCGTACTCCGAGCGGAAGTACTGGGCCCCGACCTGCTCCACGCTCACGCCGTTACTGAGGAACATGACCGCGTCCTCGGCGTGCTGCTTCTTCAGCTTCCACCGCTGCGTGAGCGTCCGGCCGGAGCCGGGCAGGGGCGCCTTGCAGTCCACCACCCCGAACTTCATCTCCTTGCCCAGGCGGTGGGCGACGGCCTCGACGCTGTCGGGCAGCGGTTTCTTCCCGTCCTGGCACGCGACGGCCCACACTTCTCCTCCAAAAAAAACCTTCCGTAACGAAGCCTCGTCGGTGACGTCTAAATCCACCAGCGGGTTGCCGCCGCCGCCGCCCAGCGCCGCGATCATCACGAGGAAGCCCACGACGCCGCCGCCGACCTTCACCATGGAGGAACCGCCCTTCTTCTTCTTGGACGGCGCCGCCGTGGACGTCGCGCCCCAATCACCGACCGTGACCGGCACGGCCGCTTTTTGCTGCGCTGCTTTTTTCTTGGCCATCTTATTTGTGCTTGCTGATCGCTTACTCGGTGCTTGCTGCTGCTGTACAGTGTGTACGGGCTGATCGCTTACTGATGCTTGCTGCTGCCGTACGGTGTGTACGGCTCACAGGTTGCTACCGCGCAGCGCGCACTAGATCGTGTGATGCTTTAACGAGATGTGACGCAGCCGTGCGCTTAGTCTCGGGTGCTGCTGCGAAGAGAGCGCTCTCACAAATATGCAACACGCGTCCGCTACGAAACCCGTCAATTGACATTGTTTCCTGAGAGGCATGCTAGGCCACCGATGCCGCAGAACTCACAGCAAAGGTTCGGACACGACTATCGTCGGAGGCGCGGTCGAAGTAAACAACAAGCACACATTATTCCCGCGGCATCCGCCCCCGCGCCGGCGCCGCGGCCGCGTCCGCGCCGGGCAGCTGCAGGTCCAGCAGGCCGCAGAGCTGCTGCTTCCGCACGCCGTGGAACTCGGCGAGCGCCCGCAGCCGCGCCGCCGGGTCGGACGCGGCGCTCGACCGCGTCGCCACCAGCATCGTGTTTTTCGCCGTGTGATCCAACGGCGCCCACTCGACCATGCGCGCCTCGTAGCCGACGCACTCGAGCGCCAGGCACCGCATCGCGTCCGTGACGGCCTCGGCGTGGCGGTCGGCGAGGACGCCGTGCTGTAATATGGATTTAAGGGCCGCATTGGCGTCACTCTTCCGGTGCCGCTCGAGCTGGGGCCGCAGCTGCTTGTGGCAGCACGGCGCGGCCACGATGGCCCGGGCGCCGCCGCGGACCGCCGCGTGCAGGGCGTCGTCCGTGGCCGTGTCGCAGGCGTGCAGCGCCACGACGACGTCCACGCCGCCCTGCATGGGAGCGATGTCGCCCGCCACGAAGGATAGACTGTCGTCCTCCCGGCAGGCCCAGTTGCACGCGTCGACCAGCTCCCGCCGCCGCTCGACGCCGACGACGTCCAGCGTAGCCGCACTCCGCTTCTTCAGCAGCTCGTGCGCCGCGAACGTCAGGTAGCCCTTGCCGCAGCCCTCGTCCACGAGGCGGATTGTAGGAGACGCATATAAATCGGTCCGCGCGAGCGTGTGGTCCAGGAGCTCCGCGAACCGCAGGATCTGCTTGCGTTTCCGCTCCATGCCCGGGCGGACCTTACCCTGGGCGTTTGTAATATTGAGGGCCACGAGGAAGTCGTCGCTCACCACGCGCCGCTTCTCGCGGTCGTGGCCCAGCGCCTTCGCCTTCGGCGGCGCGCAAGCCTCCGACGTCAGGGCGCCGCCCGCGAGGGCGTAGCGCGTGCCACCGACCGTCGCCTTCGCGTGCGCGCCGCCGGCGAGCGCCGCCGCCACGGCCTTGCGCGCGGACCACCGCTTCGGCGGCAGCAGGTCGCCGTCGACGGCCTCGGCGCCGTCGTCCCCGACGAGCGCGTGGTTGCGCTGGAGGTCACAGGCGCCGCGCCGCTTGTAGGTCAACTGGAGCAGCCGCTTGTTCTTCAGGACCACAACGCGGCCGCTCACGCGCTTGAACCGGGCGTCGGCCTCGCCGCGGTTGACGCGCAGGTCGATCGGCGCGTCCGTGTCTAACGCCGAGGCTAGAATGTCCGCGAGGGCCTCGGCATCGGTCGCAGAGATGACCGGCTCGGCGGCCGTGATGATGGCCGTGCGGCGCGGCGCGACGGCGTACAGAGGCTTGCTGGGTTGCAGCGCATAGCAAGCCTGCAGCGCGGCGACCAGGAGCAGTCGTCGCATCGCGGTAGGCTGCTGTAATTGGCAGGCGGCTAGCACAGATCGTCGAAGCTGATGCTTCGAAAACCCGTCTAAGTTTGTGCGGGTTTTTCGCCGAGCCCGCAAGCTTTTTACCTCGGCACCGAAGGCACTAGCGCGATACCCCTTCGCACACGCACACCAAGACGTTAGCGCCACGCACGCCACAAGGCACGCGAGCTGCACACTGCCTCCGTTCTCGAGACCCACGAAGACTATGGCCCAGCCAAATAATGCCCAGCTCGCGAACCTGGACCCGGGCGAGGCCGCCGCGTCCGCGGTGACCATTTTGGTCAAGGCGACCGTGACCGTCGCCAAGGCCCACCCCAAAATCACGGGCTCCTGGGCTCTGGGACTCGCGCTCGTCGTCTTCGCCACGGGCTTCCGCGTGTCGGACGAGGTCGCGCGCACGTACGAGGCGGACGTGCAGGCCGCCGATTTATCGGAACCCATCAGCAAGGCCGCGGCGCGCGTGCGGCGCGCCCGGTCCCTCCAGCGGGAGGCCTCGGGCTGGTTTAGTTGCGACGACCGCTGCTCGTACCACAAGGCCGAGGCGGCGCGGGCCGCGGAGGACCTCGCGGAGTTGAGGAATCGCGAGGACGCCGGCCTCTCGGACGCGAAGCGCGGCGTGGGCGTCCTGAGCGAGTACGCCGTGGGCGAGGCCCGGGACTCCTTCTGGCGCGCCTTCGCGGGCGGCAAGGCCTTCGCCAAGCGCCAGTCCATGTGGGACCTGCTGTTCACGGGGTTGCGGTTCTCCGGTCGGCGGGACGAGTCCACGGTCGCTGTGGTATTGCGGTGGCTCGTGCAGCTCCTCTTCAACTTCACGCTGGGGCTGTGCGGCGCCCTGGGCGTGTTCCTCTGGCGGCTGCGCGCCCTCGTGGCGTCGTACCAGCCCGGGCCCCTGGCGGCGCTGGCGTTCACGGCCGCGGCGGGCCTCGCGGCGACGGCCATGGTCGCGACGTACCTCTTTGCCATGTACTTCTGCGCGGCGTCCGGCGTCGCCGCCGTGGGCGCCGCGGCGTCGGCCCAGGCGCGCATCGAGGCGGAAAGGCGCGCGGCCCCCCGGTGCCGCGTGCAGCAGCAGCAGCAGCAGCGGCAGCAGCCGTTCGGCCAGCCGCGGTACCGGCCGCGGACCTACTAGTTCGCGTTAAGTTTTACAGCGTAGGATTGGCCTAGACAGCCTGCTAGTCGGCTTGAGTTCTAAAAATTACTTATTCAGGCTTCGCCTCCGCCATGTCGCCCGTCCACCACGTCCCCGCCTTGCCCTCGCCGTAGCCGGCCGGGTCCTTGAGGAGCCGTGCGACGCCGTTCACATGAAGCGCGCCCAGGATCGCCACGACGTTGCCGTTCGAGCGGTCGGCCGCTTCTGTAATACTCCTGGCTAACCGGACGTTCCGCTCCTCGAGCATGGCTACAAGTAACAGCCGCCCAAAAACGATCGGAAATAAGACATCGGCCACAATAAGGACCGCGCTGAGGAGCAGGTAGGACGCGGAGCCGTCGGCGCCCGCGGCCGTGAGCGCGTCGGCCTCGCGCGCCGCCTGCTCTAGATAGTGCGTGCCGACGACGCTGCCGACGAGCAGGCTGCCCACCGGGATCGGAGCCTTCACTAATGCAGCGGCCGGGTAAGCTAAGAGCGACGTCACGAACCCGAAGAGCAGGTCCGGCTTCAGGAAGTCCCCAAACTCAAGCGCATCGCCGTCGAGGTCCGAGGTGTCGAAGGCGAGTCTCGCCCCGCGCTGCAGGTCGTCGCCTATGCGCCGCCAGCCCGCACCGGGGCTGAGGAGGTCCATCAGACTCGCCGCGAGGAGCTCCTTGAGCCGCGGGCCCAGGTCGCCGACATCGGTGTCGCCCAGCGAGATGGGCACGCCGCGCTCCTCGGCCGCCTCTGCGGCGGCAAGCATCTCGCTCGGCAGCAGCACGCGCCCGATGCTCCCCGGCGGCGTGATCTCCTGCGTCCGCCGCCACCGACTCTCGCAACTCTCAACTACCACGGCACCAAGACCCTCCTGTTCCTCGACGCACCTCTCTGCAAGCGCGATGGAGACCGGGTTGTAATGCATGGCACCCACCAACGTCACGTCTCGTTTGCTGTGGACGTCGCGCACGATCACGGTCTGGGGCTCGCGCAGCGCTGCGGCGCCGACGAGCAGTAATGCGGAGACGCGCCCGCGAGCCATGCTGGTGCTCACAGGCCTGCAGGGGTAACGGAGGCAATGCACTTGCCAATTATATTTCGCAGCAAGTCGTCGTCAACGCGTCGAGCTCAGTCGTGCAGCGCTGCGTACAGATTTGCATCGCGCAGGCTACAATAACACGCTGTGCTCGGCAGCCTTACCAAAATGATGGCTGCAGCCGGCGGGTTTTCAAGAGCTAATTTCTATTCGCGAACATCTCGCAGGCGTCTTGTTTGGGAGTCCTTAAAGACAAGCGCGGGACAAAGTCACAGCACGGGTTTTTCAAAATTATCTTCAGTCCAGTGCGCGCCCGCATACGCGCTGCGTCGCTCGAGAGCAGAGCAAGACACGCTAGGATCGCATAGCTTCATATTTACGCCACTGCTACCAACCAACCACATACAACAAACTCACCAGTCAGCTTAGGCAGCCGACACTCTCTGCCGACTTCATTTTGTTCTTTTTGCGCAGAGCAGGCGCTGCGTCCACCTCCGCCCAACCAGAGCGCTGAGTCCACCTCCGCCCAACCAGACAAACGATGTTCCGGCAGCTCGCGAGACTAGCGGAAGAGCACGAACTGCTCGAGGCCCTGCCCTTCCTGCGCGGCGGCGGTGCGGACGACGAAGACGACTTGGTTCAGGAAGCCCTCGGGGCCCTGCCGCCGCTCGTGGCCAAGTTCTTCTTCGCGCCGTGCGGCAGCCCGCGGGCGCCGCCGCTCCTCGGCCGCTGCTTCGCCATGAAGAGGCTCGCGGTGCCGCCCGACGCGAGGGAGGCGTGCCTGCGGGCCGCGGCGAACTCGTTCCGGTTCCGGGCCGAGTACCGCTGGGCCGCGTACGCCGTGGGCTTCGTCGCGGGCTTCGCTGACGGCCGCTGCTGGTCCGCGTCGTGGCTCGTGGTTGAGGCCGCTTGCCTGGTCCTGGCGCGCGCGCCGCCGGCCGTGGCGTTCCCTACCGAGGACCTGAAGTCCCGCCGAGCGGCCGCCCGCCGCGCCGCGCGGCGGCGGCGCCTCGCGGGCCGCCGGGTCTGCGTGAAGCGCGTGGGCGCCGGCACGGTGGAGGTCGCGGACGGCGCGCTGCGGCTCCGCGACGACGGGGGCTGCGCGCACGCCTTCGACGCCGGGTGCGACTTTGTGCTGCTGTCGCCCAAGGACGCGTTCTGGCAAGCGCGCTACGTTATAGGCGCGCTCGCGCTCGCGGCGGTCCTCGCGCCGCCGTCCGCGCAGCGCGCCCGGCGTTGGGCCGGCCTGGCCTTCGTCGGCCACGCCGTCGCGCGGCGCGTGCCGCGAACGTGCCGCGAGCGCGTCGATGCCGCCCTCGCCGGCGCCGACGAGCCAGAGGAGTGGGTGCGGAACCTACGCGACCTGGAATATTACGTGATCTCGGGCGCCGACGTGGCGCCGGAGACCCCCCGCCGGCGCTGGTGGCAGCGCGGCCGGTCGTCGTCGTGACTTTTTGTAATCCCTGTTTCATTTACACATATCTTCTCACAAGAAGATGGGAGAGAGGAGGGGGATGGAAGGAGGGGGAGGACTGGAACGCCACCGAGCAGGCGACAAGGGACGAATTTTTCAGCGCGAAAACACAGGTTCGAGTTGCGGCCGCAGCGCGTCGACGACGGCCGCCGGCGCCGCGCCGCGCCACGCCACGGCGTTCACCGAGGCGAGGAGCGGAAAGTCCGCGCTCCACCCGCGTTCCTCGAGCAGGTCGCCCACGAGCTGCGCGGCGTGCCAGTCGGGCAGCTTCATACCATCAAACAACTCGGCCTCGAGGCGGGCCCACTTGGTCTGAGGCGCCTCGGCCGCCGCGTCGTTGGCGAAGGCCTTGGCCAGGACGCGGCCGCGGCCCGAGGACGTCGTGAGCACGAGGTCCCCCAGGCCGCAGGGCGACTCGAAGAACGTCTGACGCTTTGAATCGCGGAGACGCGCCGCCAGCGCGTGGATCTCGACGAGGCCCGCGCGGATGAGCGCCGCGCGCGCGTTCGGGCCCGCAACGGCGTCGACAAAGCCGCTCCCCAGGGCGACGACGTTCTTCAGGACGCCGCAGAGCTCGACGCCCGCCCGGTCCTCCACGGCGTCGACGCGGAAGGAGGCGCTCTCGAAGACGCGCGCCGCGGCCCGCGCCGTGAGGTCGTCCAAGGCACCAACGGTGGCCTCGGCGAACTCGCCCCTTGCTAAACTCCCGTAGATGTTCGGGCCGCTGAGCGCGCAGGCGCGGCAGGACGGGAACTTCGCCTCCACGTCCTCGCACACGGTCACGACGTCGCCGTCGACGGCGCGCGCGGACTTGACGAGGGAGATCGCGACCTTACCCGAGAGGTCGATGTCTGCCAATGTCGCGCCGAGGAACTCGCCGGGCACGGCCAGCACGACGACGTCGGCCGCCGCCACGGCGCCGGCCAGGTCCGTCGTCGCCGCGACGTTGTCGGGGAAGGGGTCCGCGTCCTCCGGCAGGTAGCGGCCGTTCCGGCGCCGCCCGTTGATCTCGTCGACAACGGCGTCGCGCCGCGCCCAGATCGTGATGGCCGCGTCCGGCTGGGCCCGCGCCGCGACGAGCGCCATGGCGGAGCCGAAGCTGCCGGCGCCGAGGATGGCGACGCTGTCGGCGCGCGGCGTCGTGCTGAGGCCGCGGGCGCCGCGCGCCACGAGCCCTAGCATGCAGAGGCGCATGTATAACTCGCCGACGGGCCAACTAATTTGTGAGCGCTTGTGCAGGTGTCTGTGACAAGGAGGCCCCCTGGGAGAAGGAAACTTGTCTGCGTTGCTGGAGCACGAGTGGCCACAGCGCAATGTTGTGACGCTGGCTGTAGTATTTGTGGACTGAAAACGCTGCGGACCACGTCTAGCGCCCGGCCTGAAACCGCCAATGCTCTGTCGGTGCCAGGAGTTTTTTGCGTCGAAATTTGACTCGTGTTTGCCGGGTTCGGGTTCAGGTTAATTACGTCGCGCGCCCCCGCTCCTCCGGGGCCCATCCGTGGGGCTAAGGCATTTGAAGATTATGCGGGTTTCGAGCGCACGACCCCGGACAAATACAGACCTTTGAAGACAATATAGTATATTACACAAGTAGTACAAAGAGCGGCGAGGCGCACGGCGTCATCACCGCACGCGCCGCCCGTTGAGGATGCGCAGCGCGACCCGGAAAGACTCGTCCTCGGTCCACGCGCCGACGCTCTCGCGGTACGCCAGTCGCTGTCGCGCGACGAGCACCTCGGAGGTCTGCGCTTGCGGAGTCCGCTGTCCGCCACGCCGCGGCGGTGGGATGTGCAAAACCGCGCGCTGCATCACCCGATCACCCTCGTCGAGGCGATTAAGGCGACGCAGCGATCGCGCCGAGACGCCGTATCGGATGCAGAGGCCCGCAAGCGTCTCTCCGGGCATCACGACGTGTTCGTCGTCGGCCGGCGCGTCGGACGCAAAAGATGAGGTTGACTTAAGCGAATTCGTCGACGCCACAGAGGACTCGGATGGCGAGAGGGAACTGGCTCGCGGCCCGTGGCCGTTTTTGATGCGCCCGGCTAGCGCGAGGCCGAGAGCGAGCGCGGCATCGTCGACGGCGTCGCCGCGGCCGCTGAGTGCAAAATTTAGCGCAACGCCCATCCGAGCATCGGTGGGATCATTCATTTTGATTGCACAACGCCGACCACACCAGTGCACTGGCACTGGTTGCCGACCCGACCGCAGGTTGCCGACCGGCAGCGTCGCCTTTTAGCGGGCTCGCCCTGGCGGCTCAAAGATGACGTATAAAATTTTATTGAAAAAACCCGTCGAGATTTCATATTCGTCCATTGGGCACGTTCCAATGATTGAGGGGCTGGTTGAAGATCGCGTTCGGGGCGCTGTTCGGGGCGCTGTTTTTCTGTATAATCCAATTAGTCACCGGTGTTCCTTTGAGGGCAGCACATCTTTTAAATACACAACATAATTTGTTAAATCGCGTCGTCGGACATTCGATCTTCTAAATTCTCCCACAAATTCTTGTCGACTTCATGCATGTTACTGTCATCTTCAAATGCCATTTTGATGGTGCATCCAATAAGCCAGTCCATTTTTAAACACGTCTCTCCGCCGATTGGCCACGGGAGAAACGTATTTTCAAGTCTCAGACCTGCTTTGCATCCCACTCATCGCAGTTGTCGAGCGGCTGGTTAAAGCGGTATGCGCAATAACGCACATGTGGTAATGGAACGCAAAAGTAGAAAACCCGCACCATCTCGCAGCGTCTCACGCACGCCAGCCGCACTTCATCCCGTGCACCGCCCAC